>ERZ869909.30-NODE-30-length-201300-cov-11.006962_pt1 | contig 201300 bp, 169 predicted proteins | sample MGYA00520892_ERZ869909 | MGnify/ENA primary metagenome ERZ869909 (study PRJEB32215, sample SAMEA104723947) | bioreactor metagenome | biome: bioreactor; feature: anaerobic bioreactor; material: water | place: China | collected 2015-03-12 ... | reverse complement strand
GTCATTAATGAGATTTAATGTCAATTGACCGAATGGCATAGAACAATGGTACAACCCTCGTGACCCAGCGCCGCCTGCATCTCCGGGTAGTCGTCGCCCGCGCCCCCGTAGAGGCGGTGGTCTTTGCTGTCGCCCTCGATAAGGTCGTCGCTCGCGCCGGCGAGATAGGCGTAGGCGTCGCCCTTGCTGCCGAGATAATTCCAGGCTTCGGCGACCAGGCCTTCGTCCTTCATAGTAACGAGATCGGCAAGCTCGTCGGCCGTGATGTTCAATGTAGACATGACAGAGACGCCTTTCGCTTACTGGCGGGAGGATGGTGGTTCGGATTGGATTCTCGCGGCGCGATAGGCCAGGCCAGCGGCTTCGAATTCGCGCAACCGGTCGCTGAGCTTGTCGGCCATGGCAACGATGTCGCGGATGTGATCGCGGACGAAATGGACGTCGACCATCAGGGTCTGCGTCAAAGGGAACAGCAAATGACAGCCTTGGAAGACCACCTCCTTGCTGTCGCTGCAGTGGATGAAGTACTTGACGCGCTCGTGCTCGATGAATTCGTAATAGACGGTACCCAGCATGGGCTTTCCCGCATCTCGCCTGCGCTTTTCGACAAACTCCCTGCCCCATCTGCGGATGGCTTCCATTTCGGCTTTCTCATCTTTGTAGAAGGACCACAATTCCCGAAACCGCCGCAGCCCCTGCGCGGCCTGATCGGAGGGTTCTTCGATGAACTCGAAGCTCTGACGGATGCTGTTCGGAACGACGGGAAATACCTGGACCTGATCCGCTCGATCGCCCTTGATCCGGATCTCCAGCTTCTTCCCCGGCCCGGCTGGCCAGTACATCTCCTCGTGCCGTTCGGAGCTCCAGGGCTGAACGTCGGGGATGGTGGCGTGCAGGGTGATGCTGGCGACCAGGCCATCCGTCGAATTGCGGCTGTAGCCCTTGAGCCAGGTCTTTTCCGGGATCAGGAAGGCGGTGTCGTCGATGGGGATGTAGGCCAGGCCGTCCTTGCGCTCGACCCGGTCGGGCACGCTCGGGGCTTTCCCGCACGCGGCGACATTGAAGGTGACGCACACGACGAGAGCGATCCTGCCCAGGCACTCGGAAAACCTGCTTCCGAACGGCGGTTTGCGCCAAAGTCGCACGTGCGGGTTCCTCGACAGATTGAACCAGGATAAGACGCCGACTAGTCGGAACAGGTCAGCGCCGGCTCCAAACACGATCATGCCGACAGCCCCCACCGCGAGCAGCACGTAGACACCGCTCAGCACTCGGATCACGTCACTCAGTCCAGTCAGTTCCAGCATCTCGGCTCTCGATCAAGGGGCGACTAAAGGGGGGATACATCGGGCGCAGGACGCGCAGATTGAACGGGCACTCAGGTCATGCATGCATCTGACCAATCGCCACAATGTCATTAATGAGATTTAATGTCTATTGACCGAATGGCATAGAACAATGATGCAGCCCTCGTGACCCAGCGTCGCCTGCATCTCCGGCTCTTTCAGCCACGCACGCATGTCGGCGATCTGCCCGAAGGCCCAGCCGTATTTCTTGATCCCCCCGGTTGGTCACGAAGCTGTCGCGCATCGCGTCACCGATGAACCCCGTCGAGCGGAAGGAGAGCACCAGTTCGCCAGCGTAAGGCCCTGGCTCTCGCCCACGAAACAAGGTCCCGGAAACGCCCCACCACCGAAGGGCGGGCTGGCGCCCTCCCGCTTCGGCAGTCCGCTCCATTTGAGGCAGGTAAAGGACATGAAATGTCCCGAGCGGGGCGTTCTTTGCCGAATGCGGTCGGAACTCGAGCGATGGTTGTCGCACCCCTCGGCGCGTTCTCGTCGTTCAAACGAAATCGGGGGAAACCGGTGTCGTTGGAAGTGATGTACGCAACGACGCGGATCAGATGTATGGCTCAGCCGCCAGCCGAAGTCAGCCAGCGTTGCGGACAGCGCTCTCGAAGACGCTGTCCGCACCCAGGGGTGGAGTCGGTTCGAATGGTTGCGACTCCACCCATACCTCGCGTGCCCGGCGTTCGCCTACCATCTCGAGTTCACCATTGCCACGCAGACTCTTGATCGTTCGTGAAACGGTTTCGATGGTCAGGCCAGTGATCTCGGCAATGTCGCGCAGCGTGGGCAAGGCAACGCGCACCTTGCCACGCCCGAGCGCCAGACCACGACCAATCAACCCCAGCAACTGACCGATCCGGCGCTCGGCCGTACCGCTGCGCAGGGCGAGAGAATCTGCCGCGCGCCGCTCGATTCCGGAGAGCAGCTGTACGAAACTACCCGGCACGACCTCGTCCAGCGAAGAGGACCAGGGTTCGAGGGTCACATCGGACAACGCCCGCGCCGAGTACGTGTAGCGGCCGAACATCAGAACCTCGGCGCCAATGACGTCACCCGCCACTGCGACGCCGGCGAAACGAGTTTCACAAGAAACGTAGTGATCGAGCCGCACCGCCCCCAGGCGAACGCGCCAGGCAACACCCTCTTCACCGGCCGCGTAGATGCCGCTACCGCGTAGATGACGGGCCAATGACGGACGTGAATCAAGGAGATCCATCGTTGAAGCAGTGCTCCCGGGAAAAGGTTTCGGCTCGATCGTCAACGTAGTCATTCAGAAGACCTTGGTCAGAAGTTGCTGAATCGCCCACTCGATGACTGAGATCAGCCAGACAATCAATGCCCATGTCCGTGACGATGCTGGTGCGAATGCCCCGTTGCCTCACGGGCGGCCCCGAGCGCAGTGACGGGTGCCTCGACTTCCTGGCTGAAGCGTTCGCCGGCGGGATTCTCGAACACCAGCGTGATCGGCACCACTGCGCCGCCCACCATCTGCTCCTTCAACTCCATCAGCATCACGTGATAACCGCCCGGCTTGAGTTCCACGGTCTGACCGGCAGGCAGGTCAAGGCCGGGAATCTCACGCATTCTCATGACGTCGTTCTCCATCGCCATCTCGTGGATCTCGACGACGCCAGCAACCGGGGATTCAGCAGCGACCAGTCGCGCGTCGGTCTCTGCGGTCAACTGCATGAACGCGCCGGTGGCACGCTGCTGCGGGACGGTGCCGCGAACCCAGGGATCCTCGACGGCAACCTGGGCAAGCAGCGGGCTCATGGCAATAGCCAGTAGAGAAGCGACGATTGATTTCTTCATGATGAAACTCCTTGCAAGTAAGGGGGTAACGATGAATCAGTTGGTTTGTTGCAACAGCGTGCGCACATCCGCGACGATCGGCGGTACCTCCATCGCATGGGAAACCGCGAGCCGTAAACGGCCCTGCGGGTCGAAAACGAAACTGGTTGCGGTGTGATCCATGGTGTAGCTGTCGCCGGTGGGTACCTTGCGATAGAACACACGGAATGCGTCCGCAACCTGGGGTAACTCGTCCGTGCCGGGATGCAGGCCAACGAATCCGGGGTCGAAGGCGTCGAGGTAGGCACGGACGATCTCCGGCGTATCCCGCTCTGGATCGACGGTGACATAGACCACGCGGAATTGCTCCCCCTGTGGCCCAAGCGCCTGTTTGATTTCGACCGCCCGGGTCAGCGCCGTCGGGCAGACGTCCGGGCACTGGATGAAGCCGAAGTACAGCATCACCACCTCGCCCCTGAAATCCTCGAGCGTGCGCAGTTGACCGTTCGAGTCGGGAAGCTCGAATCCCTGGCCATAATTTGCGCCGGTGATGTCGGTGGCGTTGAAGCGCACGCCGTCCTCGCCACATGCGGCAAGCAGGCAGACCATCAGCGCGCATGCGATGAACAAGCGCCCGGTGCGGGCACAAAGCATGAAAGTCATGGAGTCCGACTCCTGAAAACCCGTGATCTACGCGTCGGAACTTCGATCAACGAAGTCGGCGCACGAAAGGGAAAATCAGGCGGACGGAGGCGGCGCGCGCGTCTGGTGGGGCGACCAGAGACTGGAAAGCCGCGGCGGCGCGGCGGCGTGGACGCTCGACCGGGCAGCGTAGTCTTCCCGGAACGTCAGCGACGACGCCAGAACGGGAGCGAGCCCGAAGGAGCCGGCATGAGTCAAGCAATAGGCACAGACGCCGACGCAGTGTTCTGCGGGCGCGTCGGTCGGGGTCTCGTCACCGATCGCAACCCAGCGCATGCCCTCGGCGGTGCACACTTCCACCCAGGCCGATCCCATCGCGCCGGATGCGATCAGCGCCTGACTCACCGTCGGTGCGACCGCCGCCAGCACGATCGCAAAGGTCGCGATCCATGAGGCAAAGCGTTGCAGACGACGGGTTCGGGGCAGATTCATGCCGTTCGGTCAAGGAATAGACGCGATGAGTGTAAGACTAGACCGGGCCGCCGGCAAGCGACTTGATCCAACTCAAGTTCGGCCAGCCGCGCCCGGTCCGTCTTCACGTTCAGGCGCGCACCCTCACCCGACCCACTTGCGGGCGTTGCGGAACAGGCGCAACCACGGCGAATCTTCACCAAGCGTGGGCGGTGCCCAGCTCATCTGCACCGAACGGAAGCAGCGCTCAGGGTGCGGCATCATGATGGTGAAGCGACCATCGTGCGTGGTGAAGGCGGTCAGCCCGTCCGGAGAACCGTTGGGATTGGCCGGATAGGCCGCCGCAGGCTGTCCATGATTGTCGATATAGCGCAAGGCGGCCAGCGCGTTGCCGTGGTCGGCCGCGTTGCGGAACACCGCCCTGCCCTCGCCGTGGCTGACGACGATCGGCATGCGGCTACCCGCCATGTCGGCGAACAGGATCGACGGACTGTCGAGCACCTCGGCCATCACGAAGCGGGCCTCGAACTGCTCGCTACGGTTGCGCTGGAAGGTCGGCCAATGTCCGGCGCCTGGAATGATTCCGGCCAGATGCGCCATCATCTGGCAGCCGTTGCACACGCCCAGCGCAAACGTGTCCTCGCGTGCAAAGAACGCCTCGAAACGCGCACGCAGCGCGTCATTGAACAAAATGGACTTGGCCCAACCCTGTCCGGCACCCAGCACGTCGCCATAGGAAAATCCTCCGCAGGCGGCCAGCCCCTTGAACTCGGCGAGATCGAAGCGCCCTGCCTGAAGGTCGGACATATGCACGTCGAACGGCTGGAATCCAGCCCGCGCGAACGCCGCCGCCATCTCGTGATGCGAATTGACGCCCTGCTCACGCAGAATCGCCACCTTGGGGCGCGCGCCGGTCGCAATCAGCGGTGCAGCGATGTCCTCGGCCGGGTCGAAGCTCGGGCGAAAGCTCAGGCCCGGATCGTCGGCGTCGGCCAGTGCCTCGAAGGCCTCGCGCGCGCATTCGGCGTCGTCGCGCAGTGCGGCGATGCGGTAGCTCGTCTCCGACCACGCCTGCAGCAACTCGGCGCGCGGCGCGTCAAACACCAGCCTGGCGTTGCGCCACAGACGAACTTCGTCCTTGTCGTTGGGTTCACCAAGAAAGTGATAGGTCAGGCCGGCTTCACGCAGTGGCCCGGTCACGCGCGCGCGGTCCTCACGCCGTATCTGCACCACCGCCCCGAGTTCCTCGTTGAACAGGCCGGTGAACAGGCGATCGTCGAGTCGGCCCTTGATCGTGTCCGGCTTCTTGTCCAGCCCATCCACGTCATTCATGTATTGGTCATAGCACACCGTATCGAGCACGATCGACAGGCCGCAACGCGACGCGAACGCCATCTCGCACAGGGTGGCGAACAGCCCGCCATCGCCGCGATCATGGTACGCGAGCAACAGACCTTCGCGCCGCAGCCGCTGTACGGTAGCGAAGAAGCGTGCGAGCTGTTCGGCCTCGACATCGGGAGCGTGCTCGCCAATGGATCCATACACTTGTGCCAGGGCCGAGCCACCGAGGCGATCGCGCCCGTTGCCCAGGTCGATCAGCAGCAGCTCGGTTTCCACCCCATCGTCCAGTCGCAGCTGCGGCGTGAGCGTGCGACGTACGTCGGCCACCGGTGCGAACGCGGTGACCACCAGCGACAGCGGGGCGATCACCGCCTTGTCCTGGCCGTCTTCCTGCCAGGCGGTTTTCATCGACAGCGAATCCTTGCCCACCGGAATCGACAACCCGGCGGTCTTGCAGAACTCCGACACCGCACTGACGGTATCGTACAGCCTGGCGTCTTCGCCGCGGTGACCCGCGGCGGCCATCCAGTTGGCCGACAGCTTGACCTTGCCGATGCCGTCGATGTCGGCCGCGGCAATGTTGGTGATCGCCTCGCCGATCGCGAGACGGCCGGAAGCCGGCGCATCGAGACACGCGACCGGGGTGCGCTCGCCCATCGCGAACGCTTCGCCGGCATAACCCTCGAAGCTCGCCGAAGTCACGGCGACGTCGGCCACCGGCACCTGCCAGGGACCGACCATCTGGTCGCGTGCGGTGAGGCCACCCACCGAGCGATCGCCAATGGTGATCAGAAAGCTCTTGCTTGCCACCGTCGGCAGTCGCAACACCCGCAGGCAGGCGTCATGCAGGTCGAAGCCGGTGACGTCAAACGGCGGCACATGCACGGCCCGGCGCGAGACGTTGCGTGTCATCTTTGGCGGTTTGCCGAGCAGTACCTGCATTTCCATGTCGACCGGCTTGTTGTCGAAGTGCCGGTCGGTGACGGTCAGCCGGTCGTCGTCGGTCGCCACCCCGAGCACCGCGAACGGACAACGCTCGCGCTCACAGATGGCGCGGAACTCGTCCAGCCGCTCGGGCCCGATCGCGAGCACGTAGCGCTCCTGCGATTCGTTGCTCCAGATCTCGCGCGGACTCATGCCCGGCTCTTCGACATGCACCTCGCGCAGCTCGAAGCGCGCCCCGAGACCAGCCGAATCGGCCAGCTCCGGCATCGCGTTCGACAGCCCGCCCGCGCCAACATCATGGATCGACAGGATCGGGTTGCCCTCGCCCAGCTCCCAGCAACGGTCGATGACCTCCTGGCAACGGCGCTGGATCTCGGGGTTGCCCCGCTGCACCGATGCGAAGTCGAGGTCTGCGGTATTGGTGCCGGTGGTCATGCTCGACGCCGCACCGCCACCGAGGCCAATCAGCATCCCCGGCCCGCCGAGCTGAATCAGCAGCGTACCGGGAGCGAAACGGATCTTCTCCGACTGTCGCGCCTGAATCGCGCCGATACCACCGGCGATCATGATCGGCTTGTGATAACCGCGTACCTCGTTCATGACTTCGAGTTCGAAGCTGCGGAAGTACCCCCCCAGATTCGGGCGCCCGAACTCGTTGTTGAACGCCGCGCCGCCAATCGGCCCCTCCATCATGATGTCGAGTGCCGAAGCGATTCGCTCCGGACGGCCATAGGCACGTTCCCAGGGCTGCTCGAAACCGGGAATGTTCAGATTGGAAACCGAGAATCCGGTCAGACCAGCCTTGGGGCGGGAACCGCGCCCGGTCGCACCCTCGTCGCGAATCTCGCCGCCGGCTCCGGTCGCCGCGCCCGGAAACGGCGAGATCGCGGTGGGATGGTTGTGGGTTTCGACCTTGGCGAGAATGTGCGTCATCTCGCGATGAAACTGCCACGCCCGCCCCGCGTCCGGATACAGGCAGGACGCTTCCACCCCCTCGATGATGGAGGCGTTGTCGGCATAGGCCACCACCGTCCCCTCGGGATGGGCGGCATGGGTCTCGCGAATCATGCCGAACAGGGTCTTGTCCATCGGCCGCGCGTCGATCACCCATTCGGCGTTGAAGATCTTGTGCCGGCAGTGCTCGGAATTGGCCTGTGCGAACATCATCAGTTCGACATCGGTCGGGTTGCGTTCGATGCGTGTAAAGTTGTCGACGAGATAGTCGATCTCGTCGTCGGACAGCGCCAACCCCATCTCGACATTCGCCACCTCGAGCGCGCCACGACCACCGCCGAGCACATCGACGCTTTGCAGCGGTTGAGGAGCATAGTGGTGGAAAAGTGCATCGGCCGCATCGAGGCTTTGCAGCACGGATTCGGTCATGCGGTCATGCACCAGCGGCAGCATGGCGGAAAACTGCCGGTCATCCAGCCCCTTGCGCACACCGAGGGTAAACGCAACGCCGCGCTCGATACGCACCACCTGACTGAATCCGCATTGATGCGCGATCTCCGTTGCCTTCGAGGACCAGGGCGAGATCGTGCCGAGCCGTGGCACGACCAGCAACAGTGTCCCGTCGACGACGGCACCGTCCGATTCGACACCAAGCAGTTCCGAAAGGCGCGACAAGTCCTCGGCTGACAACGCCCCGGCAAGCTCGATGAAGAACCAGTGTTCGGCATGTAGCGATTTCAACGCCGACACTTCCGTCTTCAGACGTTCTTGAAGTCCGTTCAAACGGGCCGGGGAATATGCCGCGCCACCGCGCAGCTTGAGAATATGGGACATTGCGATCGGCTAAAGAGGGCAGTCAACGAAAAAAGACGCGCAAAGCGCGCCAGGGGCAGGACAAACAGGAAACCGCCAGAGAGACGGGTGCACACGTGGCACACGGCAAACACCGGGCCATACCGGACGATCCACCATCGAACGCTGGATTATACCCGACTGCGCCCGATACCCGGGAAGTCGGGCCCGCGCGATGTGCTTGCGCTTGCGGAAGGCAAGGAATGCTTTACCTGCCACCCGTCGAAGCGGCAGCAGGCACGGTAGCGGCAGGCGTGGCCGCCGACTTGCCGTCGGTGATCGCGGACGGCCGGGGTGCGCCAGGCGGCTGTGCAGCTGGCTCCGTCGACGCCGGTTCCCGAGAAGACGACGAACCCGGCGCTACCGTACCACCTGCTGAACCCGGAGGCGGAACCTCGCGAGTCTGCGGCTCTTCGTTACCCGGGCGAGGCGGTGGCGCGGCCGTCCTGCGTTGCGCAGGCGGGTCGGCAACCTTGATGAGCTTGCCTTCAACGGTTGCACCACACTCCATCTGCAACTGCCTGTAGGCAATGTTTCCCGACACTTTGGCGCCCGGTTGAAGCTCGAGAAAGTGCTCGACCTCCAGGTCGCCGGTCACCGTGCCATTGATCACCGCATCATAGGCATAGACTCGCCCGACGATGCACGCCTTGTCACTGAGCACGACCAGGCTCTTCTCACCCCGTTTGCCGAGCACGTTACCCTCGACACGGCCGTCCACCCGAAGCCCACCGGTAAACAGCACATCCCCCACGATGTGCAGATTGTCCGCGATCAAACTCGACAGTTTGGTCACTTCGATGGCCTTCTTCTGCTTTCTTCCGAACATCGGATACTCCCGGTCCTGCGCCGCGTCCGCCGGCGACTGGTTCTCTTTTCAATCGGATTCGCCGGCGTTACGCAAAAACTCCAGCTCTTCCCGGGTCTGTTTGAGCTGCTCGTTGAGGACGACGATCTGACGCTCGAGTTCCTGCTGGGTCACGGCACCGATCTCGAGATCGAGCGAGGCGCGCTCAAGCGCCGCCTCCATCTCGACCAGCTCATGCGCCAGCCGGGCATTCTCCTCGCCGAGCAACATTTTCTCGGCCGCAAACCTCGCCTCACGGGCTTCAACCTCCCACTGATGCTCGATGTAACGTCCTCCGATGTAGATCGACCCACCCAGCAAGGCGACGAACAGCAGCCAGAAGATCGCGCGCACCGAAGTACGGCGGGTCGTCAGGACCAGTTGATCGCCCGTCAATTCGCGACTCTGCAGCCGCCGCCTGAACACCGTCACCCTCGCTCAGCGTCTGGCGAGATACACGGACGGATCGACAAAGTGTCCGTCGCGCAGAATCTCGAAGTGAAGGTGGGGTCCGGTCGAGCGGCCGGTGCTGCCGATCAGCGCGATGCGGTCACCCGGGCGCACGATCTGCCCCTGATTGACCAGCACTTTCGAAGCATGCGCATAGCGCGTGACCAGCCCTGCACCATGCTCGATCTCCACCGTCAGGCCGTACTGGCTGCGGCGGCCAGCAAAGATCACCCGCCCCCCGGCGCTGGCGACAATGGGTGTGCCGGTCGGCGCCGTGAAGTCGACACCGCTGTGAAAGGCCCGCCGCCGCGAGATCGGATCGACCCGATTGCCGAAACCCGACGAGATCGCAATACCGTCGACCGGGTGCCGTGCCGGAAAGAACATGTGCGCGAGATTGAGGGAGGTTGCCGCTCGATCGAGTTCGGCCAGAAAGCCTGCAAGCTGTTCGAGCTTGAGCTCGACCCCAGTCAGCAGATCTTCCACCGGGGGGTCTTCAGCCCTCGTGGAGAGGTAGGGATCAAGGTGCGGACGCGCGTTCTCGCCCTCGCGAGGATCCAGCAGCGGACCACCGGCGGGGGCTCCAGGCTGGGTTCGCGCGGCACGCCCCTTGGGCGCGTTCTCTGCCTCATCGAGATTGATCCGGGTTTCGAACTCCTTGATCACTCCGATTCTCGTCGCCAGCTCCATCGCTTCGGCTTCGAGGTGAATCATCCGTCCGGTCAGTTCGCCCAGCCGATCGATCAAATACCGCTGATCCGTTCCGATCGTCGCGGTTCGGACGGGCCTGGGTTCATCGCTCCGAAACGCCAAAGCCGAATCAGCGGATGCAACGCTCAAATCAGCGCCCACGCCCCGCATCCCGACCAGGGCAACCGCCACGCCGGGTTCAGGTTCACCCTCGACCACGGGTGGCGCAATCTCCGCCCGCGACCAGGGCCACTCCATCTCGAACGCGCCGACCGCATCCCGGCTTGCCGCCAACCCGAATCCCAGCGCGAAACCGGCAATCAGCACCAGCATGATCGCGCCAGTGGCAAGGCTCGCGAACAGCCTCATGCTGATGGTGCGCGTCGTCGACCGGGCCAGCGAACCTGCCGAGTAAATGACGAATGCCATCCTCGCCCTCCCGAAACGGTAATCTGGTCCGCACAAACACCACGGACCGTCGGACGGAGCACGAAATCAACCCTTTCGGCGAATTCAGTTGCCCCAAACAAAATTCACAAGAGTTTATCACCAAAACGGGGCGTTAAGGAATCGCACGGGGAACCGCGGCCTTGCTGAACACTTGCCAAGGCCAGCGACGGCGAGCATCGTTCCATCGCCTCAATCAACCGCTTCGTACATCGCGACGACTTCCTCCATGACTTCGAGAATACGTTCGCTGGTGGTCGCGACATTGAGTGCAAGGGACTCATTGCCCGGATCACGCTGATTCAGCGCATCTTCAAAGAAAATCCACTGCTGACGCACCAACGCCAGGCGATCATTGATTCTCGAAGAATTCCCCCGGTAGACACTCAGTTCATCCAGTGCCGCGCTGAACTCGGCTCGAAGAACGTCGAGTTCAGCGCCCAAACCGGTATCGACCAACCCCCAGGCCATGGCCTGATAATTGCGGGCCATGCGTTGCGACAACATCCGCTGCCGCCCTGCAATGTTGACCAGGTATCCAGATGTCGTTGCCGACAAGCTCTCGAGCTGAACCGTTCCGAGATGCGCGAGCGCAAGCACCTGATCGGATCGCTCGAGCACTTCTGGCGCGCTGCGAAGGTTCGGCGCAACGCCCACCAGCAAGTCCTTGTAGGCGATCCATACACGCTCGAGCTCCATATAAGTATGACGGATCTCCGGGGTCGGGGCGTAGTTCTTCAACTCCACCAGTTGCCGGTCGAACAACGCCATCGATGCGTCAAGCACTCTCCGTGACCGCTCCGGATCAATCCCCTGCCCGATCTGAAGATAGGACTTGGCGATTCGCTGCGACAGCATGCGCTCGCGACCGGCCTTGTTGATCGCATCATTGATGTCGCTGATCTGAGCATCGACCGCCCCCGGAAACACGAACATCGACACAAGCAGCGCGATGAAGAAAGGGGCGAATCGGCGGTATTGCATGGGGCTGACAGACATCGTTTTTCCTTGTTGGTGATCCAGTCGCAAGAGCTCTCAAGACCTTGTCACGAACACTGCCGCACACCGATCGGCGTCGAGCAGAGTCTCCAGGAAGGCCAAGCGTCACCCGACTGTAGTTCCGGGGAATCCAGCTCAGCTTGCAACCTCCCCGAGTACCGGACGAAAGCAGAAACGCAAACGGCGCCCATTTCCGACGCATGCAATGCCTGCATCGGAAATGGACGCCGTTGTCCATTCACTCAGAGAACGATCCTTCCAGATCGCAAACTGAAGCCAAACAAATTAAGCAAGCATTATGCCATAAAATGAGAACGCCCAGCGCACAGGTCTCCCCAACGAAACGAGGTCCGCGACATCGTCCTAGCCCGTGAGCATGCGCTGCCCACACCGGACCGCGGAGCACGTGACGATCGCATACGCCCCGTGGCAGGGCACAATAGAGATCAAACGCACCGTACGAGTGCGTCGATCGACACCTGTCAGCCCGCGCGCACCGCGCAAGAGCACTTCACCTCCAACGTGTGACGCATCAGGCCTTGCGCCAGAGCGTACCCGCCGGCGTATCCTCGAGCACCACCCCCATCTCGAGCAGTTCGGCACGAATCCGGTCGGCCTCGCCGAAATTTCGAGCCTTCTTGGCCTCAGCCCGCGCGGCGATTCTTGCCTCGATGTCCTGTGCGGCAACACCCTCGCCCGTCCCGGCCTGCAGGAACTCGACCGGATCCCGGCCCAACAGCCCCAGCACGCCCGCCAAGGCCTTGAGTTGCCCGGCCATCGCTGCGCTCGACTCACGGTTTGCCTCGTTGGCCAGATCGAACAACACCGCCACCGCCTCGGCGGTGTTGAAGTCGTCATCCATGGCCGCCTTGAAGCGCACCGCATGCGATTCATCCCAGTCGACCCGAGCGCCCTGCTGCGGCGGCACGTTGCGCAACGCGGTGTACAGCCGGGTCAACGCACTGCGCGCGTCGTCGAGATGCGCATCCGAATAGTTGAGCGCACTGCGATAATGGGCACGCAGGATGAAGAAGCGCACCACCTCGGGATCATAGCGCTCGAGCACTTCACGAATCGTGAAGAAATTGCCGAGCGATTTCGACATCTTCTCGTCGTCTACGCGAACAAACCCATTGTGCATCCAGTAATTGACGAACGCGTGGCCGTGCGCGCCCTCGGATTGCGCGATCTCGTTTTCGTGATGCGGAAACTGCAGATCCTGCCCACCACCATGAATGTCAAAGCGCTCGCCGAGAAGGTCGCAGCTCATCGCCGAGCACTCGATGTGCCATCCGGGACGCCCCGCGCCCCACGGCGAGGCCCACTTGACTTCGTCGGGTTCGTCCTCTCGCGCATGTTTCCACAGCACGAAGTCCAGCGGGTCGCGCTTGTCGGTCGCCACCTCTACACGTTCGCCGGCACGCAACTCGTCCAGCGACTTGCCGGAGAGTCTGCCGTAGCCGGGAAACTTGCGCACGGCGTAGCATACATCGCGATTGGCCGCGACATAGGCAAGCCCTTTGTCATGAAGACGGGAAATCAGCGACTGCATGCTTTGCACATATTCGGTTGCGCGCGGCTCGTGATCCGGGGGCAGCACACCGAGGGCTGTCGCATCCTCGTGCATCGCGGTGATGAAGCGATCGGTCAGGGCTCGAATCGACTCCCCGTTCTCGCCGGCACGGCGGATGATCTTGTCGTCGATGTCGGTGATGTTGCGCACATAGGTGACGTCGAAACCACTCGCCCGCAGCCAGCGCGAAACCATGTCGAAGACGACCATCACACGCGCATGACCGAGGTGACAGAAGTCATATACGGTCATGCCGCAAACGTACATTCGAACCTTTCCGGGTTCGATTGGAACAAAGGCTTCCTTCTTGCGTGTCAGCGTGTTGTGTATCGTAAGCATGAGATTCATCCTGCGGATGCAGTTCGTTGGCCGTCGGGCGGCCACCCCGGTAAGGACGCAGGTCGCAATCGGCGAGCCTCCCCGGTCTTCCGATTCCGGCAAACGCTCACGCATTGTGCGCGGACGGGGCTGTTGCTAGAATCCCGCCTCGGCCTTTGGCGACCTCCGCCAAAGGCGTGCGATCATAGCACACTCGCGCATGCTCACCGTGCTTCGCCCCCGCGCCTCCCGTGACGGAGGATTCCCGTACGTTCCGGGTCACTGCGGGCGAATCCACCGGTGGAACCTTTCTGCGACGTGACGAGTCATCGGATTCAGCCGATTGCATCCGGCGCCGTCTTCCTTCCAACTGTCGTCCCGACGAGGAACTTCCCGCATCATGATCAAGTTTGCGCTTCCCGCCCTCTTCCTGCTGCTGACCGCCTCCGGCAAGGTGTTCGCCGACAACCCCGTGGTCGAACTGACGACGTCGCACGGCACGATCTCCGTCGAATTGTACGAAACCGAAGCGCCGAAAACCGTCGAGAACTTTCTCGGCTATGTGCGCGACGGCTTCTACGACGGCACGGTATTTCACCGCGTGATCGACGGGTTCATGATCCAGGGCGGCGGTTTCGACGCCGACATGCGTCAACGCGCCACCCGAGCGCCGATTCCCAATGAGGCGGCAAACGGGCTCAAGAACGAACCCGGCACGATCGCAATGGCGCGTACCCGTGACCCGCACTCGGCCACCGCGCAGTTCTTCATCAATCTGGTGCCCAACACGGCCCTCGACTATCCTTCCGGCGATGGTTGGGGATACGCGGTTTTCGGCAGGGTGACGGCGGGCTTCGAGGTCGTGCAGGAGATCGCCAAGGTCCGTACCGGCGCCGCGGGCCCGCATCGCGACGTTCCGCTAGAGGCCGTCGTGATCGAATCCGCGCGCGTCGTCGAAACTGCCTCGACGCGCTGACCACCCACGGCCACACTCATCCACCAGATTTATCCAACCCAATCCGTTCAGGAGTCCGTCATGGCAGTCCGTCTGCACACATCCCATGGAGCGATCACGCTCGAACTCGACGCCGACAAGGCACCCGAAACCGTCAAGAACTTTCTTGCCTACGTCGAGGCTGGTCATTACGACAACACCATCTTCCATCGCGTGATCGACGGGTTCATGATTCAGGGAGGTGGATTCGAACCCGGGATGAAGCAAAAGCCCACTGGCGAGGCAATTCGCAACGAGGCCAGCAACGGGCTGAAGAACGAGATGGGCACCATCGCGATGGCGCGCACTCAGCAACCACATTCAGCCACCGCGCAGTTTTTCATCAACGTGGCGAACAACGACTTCCTGAACTTCCGTTCGGAAGATCTGCAGGGTTGGGGATACTGCGTATTCGGCCGCGTTAGCGAAGGCATGGAGGTGGTGGACCGGATTCGCGGCGTGAAAACCGGCTCGCGCGGCTTTCACCAGGATGTCCCGGTCGAGGACGTCGTGATCGAACGCGCCGAGGTGGTCTGATCGCCAACGCTGGCAGTGCGGTTCGCGGTCGCACGCCCCGGACCGCACAGGATGACCCGGGCACGTCGCGGTACATCTCGAGCCGAAATGAGCATTCCCGATCCGGTGTTCTGGAATCCGCGACGGCCACCTTGGAGCGATCATGAAAGCGCAGTTCATCTCCGACCTTCACCTTTGCGAATCCAGACCGGAAACGATACGCGCGTTTTTCGCCTATCTCGAGTTGATCGCGCCCCGCGCACAGCGCCTCTACATCCTCGGTGATCTCTTCGAATACTGGGCCGGGGATGACGACGACACCCCATTGACCAACGCCGTTGCCGAACGACTGGCGGCGCTCGCGGCCGGTGGCACCGAGATCAGTTTCATACACGGCAATCGCGACTTCCTGCTTGGCGAGCGATACGCGGCACGTTGCCGGATGCAGTTGCTCAACGACCCCACCGTTCTTGAGTTCGGTGGCCAGCGAATCATGATCAGCCACGGAGATGCCCTGTGCACCGACGACACGGCATATCAGGCATTTCGCACTCAGGTGCGCAACGCGGCCTGGCAAAGAGGTTTTCTTGACAAACCCCTGGCCGAGCGCAAGCAGATCATCGAAATGCTGCGAATGCGCAGCGAAGTCGAAAAATCAGGGAAGCAGGCCGAAATCATGGACGTGAACCCCGGGTCGGTCGCCGATCTGCTGCGGGCGCAGGGCTTTCCCCTGTTGATTCACGGCCATACCCACCGGCCTGGGCAACACCTTCACGCAGTGGACGGACGCCACTGCGCGCGCTGGGTATTGTCGGACTGGCACGCCGATGCACCCTACCTTGTCTGGGAAGACGGCGCCCTGCACGCGCGCCGTTTTCGCCCCGATGAGGTGCCGCAAGCGGATAGCCAGGCCGGCTCAGCGCCCTGACAGCCCCTGCGCGAGATCGGCCTTGACGTCTTCCACGGTCTCCAGGCCCACGGCGATACGCAGCAAACCCTCGCCAATCCCCGCGGCCGCGCGGGCCTCCGGCGAGAGTCGTCCATGGGTCGTACTTGCCGGATGCGTGATCGTGGTCCGGGTATCGCCGAGATTCGCGGTAATCGAGATCATGCGGGTCGCGTCCACCACCCGCCACGCGGCTTCGCGCCCTCCTTCCACCTCGAAACTGACGATCGCACCACCACAGCCTTGCTGACGCATCGCCAGAGCGTGCTGCGGATGGGAATCCAGTCCAGGGTAATACACCCGTGACACACCGGGCTGAGCCTCGAGCCACCGCGCCAGCGCCAGCGCACTCTCCGACTGGGCCAACATCCGGATCCGCAGCGTTTCGAGTCCCTTGAGAATCACCCAGGCATTGAAAGGTGAAATGCACGGACCAGCCGTGCGCAGAAACTTGAACACCTCATCGATGACGGCCTTGCCGCCTACCACCGCACCGCCGAGAACCCGGCCCTGCCCGTCAAGATACTTGGTCGCCGAATGCACGACAACGTCGGCGCCCAACTCGAGGGGACGCTGCAGTGCCGGGGTGCAGAAACAATTGTCGACGACGAACAACGCCCCAGCCTCGCGGGCGATACGCCCGACCGCGGCAAGATCGACGATCTCCGTCAGCGGGTTGGAAGGCGACTCGACGAAGATCAGGCGCGTCTCGGGACGCAACGCAGCACGATAGCCTTCGCTGTCCGTGGCGGCAACAAAGCTCGACTCGATACCGAACTTCGGCAGGACTCCCGCGAACAGTTGCTGACTCGCGCCAAATACGCCATTGGAAACGACGACGTGATCACCCGCCTTGAGCACACCCATCACCAGCGAAAGAATCGCCGACATGCCCGAAGCCGTGGCCACGCAGGCCTCTCCGCCCTCCAGCGCCGCAAGCCGGGTCTGCAGCATGGTTACGGTGGGATTCGAGAAGCGCGCGTAGACGTTTCCATCCTCTTCACCTGCGAAACGCGCAGCCGCCTGCGCCGCGTTGTCAAAAACAAAGCTCGAAGTCAGGTACAGCGCTTCACTGTGTTCGTTGAACTGGCTGCGCGCCGTACCGGCACGCACCGCGAGCGTATCGAAATCGGGAGAGGTCATCGTCGTTCAGTGTTCCTGATTGCCGACCAGATTGAGATCGAGTTGCCCGCCTTCACCGTCGTCGTTCGGATTCGCCGGGGCTCCGCGCTGATTCTCGACACCGTAAAGGTACTCGTCGGTAATGTCTCCAGTCACGTACGTACCATCAAAACAGGACGTCTCGAAAAAACGGATCGAAGGGTTGAGGCTGCGTACCGCGGACTTGAGATCCTCGAGATCCTGATAGATCAGCCCGTCCGCACCAATCTCGCGGCAGATCTCCTCTTCGGTGCGGTCGGCCGCGATCAACTCGCCGCGCGTCGGCATGTCGATGCCGTAAACGTTGGCATGACGAACCGGCGGCGCCGCCGATGCGAGGTAGACCTTCTCGGCCCCTGCCTCGCGCGCCATCATGACAATCTCGCGGCTGGTGGTACCGCGCACGATGGAGTCATCGACCAGCAGCACCCGTTTACCCTTGAACTCCTGTGGAATCGTGTTGAGTTTCTGTCGCACCGACTTTCTCCGCACAGCCTGGCCCGGCATGATGAAGGTCCGCCCGATATAGCGGTTTTTGACGAACCCTTCGCGATACGGCAATCCGAGGCGGTGCGCCATCTCCATCGCGCTCGGCCGACTCGAATCGGGGATGGGAATGACGACGTCGATCTCGACGCCCGGCAAGGACCGGTACAGCTTGTCTGCCAGAAACTCTCCCATCTTCACTCGCGATTCGTAGACCGAAATGCCATCGATGATCGAGTCCGGGCGAGCAAGGTAGACATACTCGAACATGCACGGTGCCTGCACCGTTTGCGGTGCGCACTGGCGGCTCAGAAAACGTCCATCGGAATGGATCAGGATGGCCTCGCCCGGTGCAACGTCTCGCAGCATCCGGTATCCGAGCACGTCGAGAGCGACCGACTCCGAGGCCACCAGCCACTCCGGTCCCGCGTCGGTGTCATTGCGCCCGATCACCAGCGGCCGTATGCCATGCGGATCACGGAACGCGAGCAGACCATAGCCGGCGATCATCACCACCGCCGCATAGGCGCCGCGACAACGCCGATGCACATTGGTGACCGCACGAAAGACCGCCTCGTCATCGAGCTTGAAACCGTTGGCTGCAGCCTGCAACTCGTGCGCGAGCACGTTCAACAACACCTCGGAGTCCGAGTTGGTGTTGATGTGGCGCAGATCGGAGAGGAACATCTCCCGCTTGAGTTCCTCCGAGTTGGTCAGATTGCCGTTGTGTGCAAGCAGCAGACCAAACGGAGAGTTCACGTAGAACGGTTGTGCTTCAGCCGGGTTGCACGCCGAACCCGCCGTTGGGTAGCGTACATGGCCAATCCCCAGATTACCGATCAGGTTGCGCATGTTGCGCGTCCGGAAGGCATCACGCACCAGCCCGGGGCCCTTGTGCATGAAGAAGCGCCCGCCTTCCGTGGTTGCGATTCCGGCTGCATCCTGTCCGCGGTGCTGCAGCACCAGCAGGCCGTCGTAGAGCAGTTGATTGACCGGTGAGGTTGCGACGACCCCGATGATTCCACACATGGTGATAGACCTATCTGAAACGAATCCTGTCCGCGACCGCCTCCGGCAGCCACGGCTTGGCGGCAACGACCGCCGTTTCGAGCGGGGGCGCGAACAGCGCCTCCGCCCACCAGGGCTCACGAGCCATTCCGACGAGCCCTCCGAGCAACACCAGCACGAAGGCAATCGCCAGCCCTCGTGCAAGACCGAACAAGGTTCCGAAGAAGCGGTCCGCTGGCCCTAGTCCGGCCGCGCGCAGCAACTCCCGCAACAGGAACCGGAGGATCGCTGCCAGCAATAGTACGCTGACGAAGATCAACGCGAAAGCCGCCACCTGCCGCCAGGCAGGTTCGACGATCCAGCCCGCGAGCATCTCGGCGACCTGGCTCGAATAAACCCAGGCCGCGATCAGCGCCACCACCCAAGCCAGCAAGGCGATGACCTCGCTTACAAAACCGCGCCACATTCCGACCGCCGAGGACAGCACGACGATCGCGATGAAGATGTAATCGAATACCGTCATCGAGCACAGGTCGCCAAGCCCGGCGTTCCCAGTCTGCCCTCATCGCGAATGGGCCGCATGAAACTCATGTCTCGTTTCCCGCTGAACTCAACGCGCCGTTACAACACCGTCGAACCCGATGTCACGCAGACGCTCTGCCTCGCGCTCGGCAAGCTCACGAGAAGCAAACGGCCCTACCCGTACGCGCGTGATCGGTCCGGCCGATTCCGTGAAGGAAGAGAAACCCTGACCCTTGAGATTGTCGCTGAAGGCCACCGCCTTGTCGCGCTCACTGAACGCGCCGACCTGCACGAAAAAGCCGGTCGAAGCCGCGCTCTGCGCACGCCCCTCGAGAATCGCCCTCACCCGCTCGGCCTCGTCCGCCGTCGGCGCCGATGGTGCAGCAACGGGAGGGGCAGGCGCTGGCGCGGTGGGACTGGGAGCCTGAGGGGTTTGCGGAACCTGCGGTGGCTCGGCACGCGGCACCGCAGTCGCGGTCTCCTGCGTCCGGGACGGCGCGGAAACGGGTTCCTCAACGTACTCCGACTCGTACTCCTCGATGATCTCCTCAATCTCACCGGACAGCAGTTCCTGCGGCGCCGGGGCCAGTACGGGCTCCTCGACCGGTACCGGCGTGCGTCCGACAATCGGCCGCGCGAGCCGGCTGTCTGCATCGCGATCAGGAATGGTGACCTGAATGTCGTGTACGTTCACCGCCGGTTCGTCATCCATCACCATCGGCAGCACGATTGCGGCAACGAGCGCCAGCGCGGCGGCACCGACCAGACGGCGCCGCGAGCGTTTCTTGAGTTCGAGGTTGTCGTTATCGGACACGTCAGGCCACCGCACGGGACGCTTCCATGGCGGCAAGCACGTCGGCCACCGTCATGAAGGAACCAAAGACGACGATTCTATCACTCTCGCCGGCTCGATTACGCGCCGCATCAAACGCCGCACGGGGACTCTCGAACGCCCCCGCAACATCGATTCCCATCGCCGCGAGACGCGCGGCCAGCGCATCCGCGCTCAGACCTCTTGGACCGGGCAAGTCCACAGGCAACCAGTGATCGACGCGCGAGCGCATGCGCTCGACAACGGCTTCGACCTCCTTGTCGTCAAGCATTCCCAACACTGCCCAGGTCTCGGGGAAGAAGCCCATGTTGGCAAGATTCTCAGCCAGCACACCCGCCGCCTGTGGATTGTGGGCAACGTCCAGGACGACGGCCGGACGACCGGGCAGCACCTGGAAACGTCCGGCAAGTTCCACCAGCATCAAGCCCTGCCGCACAGCCTGCATAGACACCGGCAGGCGCAGCCGAAGCAGGTCCAGTGCGGTCAGCACGGCCGACGCATTGAGCAGTTGATTGGCGCCTCGCAATGCCGGATACGCCAGCCCCCCGCGGCGCAGCAGCTTGCCCGAACACTGCGGCGCCTCATAGCGCCAGTATCCCCATTGTTGACGATCTCCGCCGAAGCCGAAGTCCCGCCCGCTGACCCACAACTGCGCACCGATGTCCTGCGCATGAGCAAGCAGGCGTTCGGGTGGCATCGGGTCGCCGCACACAGCGGGACGCCCCGCGCGGAAAATGCCCGCCTTCTCGAACCCGATCTGTTCGCGCGTATCACCCAGATAGGCCATGTGGTCCAGAGCCACGCTGGTGACGATGGCGCAGTCTGGATCGAAGATGTTCACGGCATCCAGCCGCCCACCCAGCCCCACCTCCAGAATCACCACGTCGAGCGACTCGGCGCAAAAGATGTCCCATGCTGCCAGCGTACCGTGTTCGAAGTAGGTGAGTTCGGTGCCGCCCCGCGCCCTTTCAACCGCTTCGAACGCGGCGACCAGCCGTTGGTCATCTACCGGGCGACGATCGACACGCACCCGTTCGGCGTAGCGCAGCAAGTGAGGCGAAGTGTACAAACCAACGCGATAGCCCGCCTCGACCAGAATGGACTCGAGCATCGCGCAAACCGAACCCTTGCCGTTGGTCCCGCCAACGGTGATCAAGACGGCATCGGAAGCCCGTCCCATGGCATCGCGAACCGCGGCAACACGCTCGAGGCCAAGGCGAATCGTCACCGGGTGACGTGATTCGAGCTCCCGCAGCCAGGCATCCAGATCCTTCGACATGCCGTCCGCCCGGGTCAGGCCTCGACCGCCACCTGACGGGTCAACAACCCGATCAGTGCGGCAAGGCGATCTCGCAGTTCGCGGCGGTCCACGATCATGTCGATCGCGCCCTTGTCGAGCAGGAACTCCGCGCGCTGAAACCCATCCGGAAGGGTCTCTCGCACCGTCTGTTCAATCACTCGCGGTCCGGCAAAGCCGATCAGGGCACCGGGCTCTGCGATGACGACATCGCCCATGAACGCGAAACTGGCCGACACGCCACCCATGGTCGGATCAGTCAGAATCGAGATGAACGGCAGTTTCCGACGGGCCAGTCGGGTCAGTCCGGCAGTGGTCTTCGCCATCTGCATCAGCGAGAACAGCCCCTCCTGCATGCGCGCGCCTCCCGAGGCGGTGATGCAGATGAACGGAACGCGCTGCTCCTCTGCCATTCGCACACCGCGCATGAAACGCTCGCCCACGACCGAGCCCATCGATCCGCCAAGAAACTCGAACTCGAAGCACGCAATGACGACCGGCATCGCATGGATCGTACCCTGCATCACCACCAACGCATCGGCTTCGCCAGTGTCGTTGACGGCGGCCGTCAAGCGATCAGGGTACTTTCGCGAGTCCTTGAACTTCAGTGGATCGACCGGCACCACACTGGCGCCGATCTCGACACGCCCTTCGGTATCGAGCAGCAGATCGAGTCGCGCCCGCGCCCGCAGACGCTGGTGATGTCCGCACTTGGGACAAACCGCTTGATTGCTCTCCAGATCCGAACGGTACAGCACCGCCTCGCAGGCAGGGCATTTACTCCACAATCCCTCAGGAATCGATTTGCGAACGGCGGACTCTTCCTTCTTGATCCGCGGCGGCAGAAGTTTCGTCAACCAGCTCATGTCGTCCGTGCTCCCTGCTGTTGATGCGCCTGACTTTCGCGCACGGCATCGAGAGCATCGCGAACCGAACGAACGAAGCCGCCGACTCGGGCGACGATCTCCGGGGAGGGGCTGTTCTCGATCTCCTCGATGATGCGACTGCCGATTACCACCGCATCGGCAAAGGCGCCTATTCTGGCCGCGGTCTCGGGGTCGCGGATACCAAACCCGACACCGACCGGCAGGCCCACGCGTTCGCGAATCGCCGGGATACGCGCTGCAACCTCGTCGAGATCCAGCGCACCCGAACCGGTTACGCCCTTCAGCGACACGTAGTAGATGTATCCGCTACCCGCGGCGGCCACATCGGCGAAACGTTCGGCCGATGACGTCGGCGCGAGCAGGAAGATCGGGTCGATTTGCGCCTGTTGCAGGCTGGCCGCAAACTCGCGGCATTCCTCCGGCGGATAATCGACCACGAGCACACCGTCCACCCCGGCCGAGGCCGCCTGCTCGACGAAACGCGGCACCCCCATCGCTTCGATGGGATTCGCATACCCCATCAGCACCACCGGAGTACGCGAGTCGCTCTCCCGGAAGGAACGCACGATATCGAACACCTTGCGCATGCTCATGCCGGCGGCCAGCGCACGCTCGGAAGCCCGCTGGATGGTCGGCCCATCGGCCATCGGGTCCGAAAACGGCACGCCGAGTTCGATGACATCGGCGCCACCCTGCACCAGGGCATGCATGATCGGCACCGTGAGTTCGGGCGCGGGATCACCGGCGGTCACGAAGGGAATCAGCGCGCAACGGCCTTGTTGTGCGCACCGCTGAAAAACCGACTGGATTCTGGTCATGGATTGGAAACAGTATGTTCAGAATTGGACCGGGAGTCTGGAGCGCACTCCCCTCCCGGCACGAAACGCAGTGCGTTCAGAACTGGATGCCCGAGCGCTCGGCCACGGTGTGCATGTCCTTGTCGCCGCGCCCGGACAGATTCACAAGCAGAATCCTGTCCGGTGGCAAGGCAGGCGCCAACCGCATCGCATGGGCAATCGCATGCGAAGACTCGAGGGCCGGAATAATGCCTTCGAGCCGGCACAGATCGTGGAACGCCTGCAAGGCCTCTGCGTCGGTTACGCCAACATACTCGGCGCGCGAACTGTCCTTGAGCCAGGCGTGCTCGGGACCGACACCCGGGTAATCGAGCCCGGCCGACACCGAGTGCGTCTCGATGATCTGTCCGTCCTCGTTTTGCAACAAATAGGTGCGATTGCCATGCAGCACACCTGGCCGTCCAGCGGTCAGACTTGCCGAATGCCGACCACTATCGATTCCGTCCCCCGCGGCCTCGACTCCGACCAGACGCACCCCCGGCACCTCGAGATAGGGGTGAAATATACCCATAGCATTGGAGCCACCGCCCACGCAGGCAATCACGTAATCCGGCTGACGTCCAGCAAGCTCGGGCATCTGTTCGATACACTCTCGCCCAATCACCGCCTGAAAGTCGCGCACCATCATCGGATAGGGATGCGGGCCGGCAACCGTGCCGATGATGTAGAAGGTGTCATGGACGTTGGTCACCCAATCGCGCATCGCCTCGTTGAGGGCATCCTTGAGCGTGCGCGAGCCGGACTCGACCGGCACTACCGTGGCACCGAGCAGCTTCATGCGGTAAACGTTCGCGGCCTGACGACGCACATCCTCGGCCCCCATGTACACCACGCACTCCATGCCATAACGGGCCGCGACCGTGGCCGTGGCGACGCCGTGCTGTCCAGCCCCCGTTTCGGCGATGACCCGAGGCTTGCCCATGCGGCGCGCGAGCATCGCCTGACCGATGCAGTTGTTGACCTTGTGGGCGCCGGTATGGTTGAGGTCTTCTCGCTTCAGATAGATCTGGGCTCCGCCGAGCTTATCTGACAAGCGCCTGGCATGGTAGATCGGGCTGGGCCTTCCGACGTAGTGCTTGAGTTCGTACTCGAACTCGGCGACAAACTCCGGGTCGTTGCGGCAGGCCTCATAGGCCACCCGCAATTCCTCGATCGCCGGGATCAGCGTCTCTGCGACGAACACGCCACCATAAGGGCCGAAATGCCCATCGGCATCGGGGAAGGTATAGGGAGAATCAGCCATTTGCATTTCGAACTCCAGAGATGAACGCCCGCATCCGTTCGGCACATTTGATACCCTTCGCCGATTCCACACCGCTCGAAACGTCGACCGCCCATGGCACCACCCGACGAACGGCCGCTTCGACGTTGTCCGGATCGAGGCCACCGGAAAGAATCAACGGCCTGCCCAAACCCTCCGGAATCAAGTTCCAGTCGAAGGTCTTGCCCGCCCCCCCGAAGCCATCGACGAACGCGTCGAGCAGCAACCCGGACGCGCCCGGATGCAAAGCCGAGAATTCTAACAGATCGAACCCGGGGCGCATGCGCGCCGCCTTGATCCAGGGCAGACCGAAACAAGCACAATCGGCGTCCGATTCATCACCGTGGAACTGAAGCATCTGCAACGGCACGCGCTGGACCACCGAGCGTACGAACGATGGATCCGGATTGACGAACAAACCCACGCTAGTGACGAAAGGCGGGATCGAGCGGGCCAACTCGATCGCCTGCTCCAGGGTCACGAAACGGGCGCTCGGTGGATAAAACACCAGGCCGATCGCATCGGCACCTGCTTCCACGGCGGAAGCGATGTCCTCAGGGCGCGTCAGACCGCAGATCTTGATTCGGGTACGGGACATTCAGGAAAGGGGAAATTGCGGCAGTGCGATAATACGCCCTTCGTTGGGCAAGGACCAGCGCGACGGATAGTCGACGCCACACAGGTACAAGCCGTCGGGCGAGAAGGTCGGCGGAGCGGACTGCCTGCATCGAGCTTCCAGACAGGACCGCAGCCATTCTGGCGGGTACCCATACTTGCCGACATACACCAGCGCCCCGACAAGATTTCTTACCATGTGGTGCAAGAAAGCGTTGGCGTGAAAGTCGAAGGTGACATAGGTCCCTTCCCGTCGAACGCGGGCCGAGTACATGCGCTTGATCGGCGATTTCGCCTGACACGCGGACGCCCGAAACGCCGTGAAGTCGTGCTCGCCCTCTAGCACGCGTGCCGCACGTGCCATCGCATCGACATCCAGTGGCAAGTGGAACCAGCCGACCCGGCCACTCAACAAGGCAGGCCGCACCGGGCTACTGAACAGCACGTAGCGATAGCGCCTGCCAACGGCACAGAACCTGGCATGAAAGCTGTCGTCAACCTCGGTCGCCCAACGCACCGCCACCGTGTCCGGCAGGCTCGCATTGACGCCGCGCACCCAGGCATTCCGGTCACGTTGGGCGGTGGTATCGAAATGAACCACCTGCGCCGTCGCATGCACACCCGCATCCGTTCTGCCCGCGCAATGCAACCGGACAGGCTGACCGGCGATCCGCGCAAGCGCACGCTCGAGATGATCCTGCACCGTTCGACCATGCCGCTGGCTTTGCCATCCCTCGAACGCATTGCCAACGTACTCGACGCCCATCGCCACTCTCATGACATCACCACCACGAGGACCAGCCCGCACAGCACCAAGGCACCGATCAGAAAATCGGTCATGCGCAACGGTTCAACCGGAATGCGAACGGGTTCATGTTCGGCAAGCGGTACGTCGCGCAACCAGTCTCGCCAACTCGTGCGTGCGTCGGAATCAACGTACTCGAGCACCAGCAGGGTGCGGATCGCGACACGGTCGGCCGGAACCCCGCAACGGGACAGCGGGCGGAGCAATGCGTGGATCGCACCGACAAGTCGCCTCGAGGGCAGATATTGCATCAACACAGCAACGCAGAACACCACCGCCAGCAACCTGCCCGCATGTTCAAGGGCAAGAGCTACCCCTTGCTTGCTCGGACTGACCACCGGCCAGTGCGCGAACACCGCCTCACCGGGCGTGAACCACGCGAACAAAACGAATATGGCAAGCAACAACACCCGCACGCGCCGCACCAATCGCCAGCACCGCTGTCTCGCATACGCCAATGCGAGCGTCGCACTTCCAAGCACGGCAATCAACAGGGCCCCGGCACTGAGAAACTGCAGACTGGCCACGGCCAGCAGCCAGAGAAGAATCACTAAACCGGAGTGCATTCGGGCGGGAGATACATCAGGTTGAAAGGAAAACGCCCCGCGAAACATCGCGGGGCGGAAAGATGCCATACGGCGCGCCGAAAGAGGCCGTTACAGACGCGCGCTGCACGCCTGTAACAGCTGCTTCAGCCAAGGCGGTTGAGCATGGCCTTTGCTTTTTCCTGCTGCGCGGCGGAGCCCTCTCGCAAGACCTCCTCGATCAGTTCCCGCGCACCATCGACATCGCCCATCTCCTCGTAGGCGCGCGCCAGATCGAGCTTGGTGTCGGCCTCCTCGAGCAGATCGTCGCCTGCTGCGTCCGCAGATGTCTCGAAGGACGCAGATTGCGCGGGCGCATCGGGATCCAGATCCAGGTCGATATTGGACAGGTCGATCGCCGGCGTATCGTCGGACGACTGCGCCGGTGCATCCAGATCGAAGTCGAAGTCGAGCAGACTGTTGTCGAAGCCGGTCTTCTCGAGATCCATCACCGAATCGTCAACTTCGCCCGGAGCCGCCTCCGGAGCTGACCGACCAGCGTGAATCGCGGCAAGCTCATCGTCGACCATCGTCGCGTCCAGATCGAACGTCGCGGCTTCATCGGTTCCAGGGCTGCGCCCCGCAGCAGCGTCCGCAGCACGCTCCGCTGCGGCCAGGTCCGCAGCGTCTCCGATCATCGTCGCATCCAGCGAAGCGTCATGCTTCGGTGAAGCACTCGCATCCGACACATCAAAATCAAGCCCGGAATTGCTTCGTTCCACATCCATCTCTCCACTCGCCGCCACTTCCTTGGCCGGAGCAGAAAGGTCACCCATGTCGAGATCGAAACTCAACCCGGTATCTTCGACGGACGGAGCAGGTTCGGCACCAACGCCGTCTTTGCCACCGGGTTCGGCTGTCGATTTCTGTCCACTACCCGCTTCACTGCCGAGATCGAAATCGAGCACCGAGAAATCGACATCCTCGGAATCAGGCTCGGCTTCGCCCTGCTCCTGGACTGCGCTGTCGATCGCCTTGCCGACATCATCCGCACTGCCTTCCTCGATCGCTCTCGACAACTGAGACAACTCACCGGGCATCGACCATGTGTCCTTCAATTGCGACGCGGTAGGCTGCATCGGCATGGACGTAGTGAAATCGACTTCATCCAGCGATTGCTCACCGGAGGCTGCGGCAAACTCGTCGCCATCCTTCTGCTCACCGCCGCCCAATGCGCTTGCAGCTGCCGCTCCGGCCACGCCCGCGGCGGCTGCTGCGGTTGCACTCCCGGCCGCGCGCCCTCCTGCACCCGGTTCGGTCATCGGCGCATCATCACCGGTCATCGGCCCGGCACTGTATAGCGGATTCTCCGGATCGAGCTTGCGTCCCATCTCCGCGGCACGTTTCCAGTCATCACCCAGGCCTTCCGTGCGCGAGTATAGATCCGTTGCCACCGATTCGAACTGACGCGGGCTTTCGCGCTGAGCATAGATCTCAAGCAACTTGAGGTAAATGGCGGGACGCGACGCATCCGCCTTGAGCGCATCGAGGAGAATCTCCTCTGCCTGTGCATCTCGGCCATAGGCCATATACACGTCGGCCTCGGCCACCGGGTCTACGCCTTCGTCGGCATCGATCGCGGACAGTCCGGATTGGCTGAAATCGGTATGCAGAACGCTGCTGCTTCCGGTATCAACACTCTGACCGCCCTTGCCACCAAAAACCGAATGACCTTCGCTGGGATACTCACTCAAGCCACTGATCGGTTCGGGTTCGGTCTTGCGGCGCTGGCGTACCCGATATCCTGCATAGCCCAGCAGCAGCACGAGGACCCCGCCACCCGCAGCCATCATCATCGGATCGTCGAGTAACGATTGCAGGAAGGTCGGCTGTGGCTGCATGGGAGGTGCAACCGGGGCCGGACGCGGCTGCGGCGCATCCTCGACGACCGGAGGCGCGGATGGCGCGACCGCGACGGGCGAGGTTTCCTGAGCTGGCGCGGCAACCTGTGGCGGTTCCTCCACCAGTGGCGCCGCCGTCTCATCCGCCGGCACTGAGATCGGTTCACCGGAAACAGTCGCTTCATCCGTGGTAGAAGTCTCGGCAATCGGCTCGACCGTTTCGGGCGCGACCGCCTCCCGCGGCACCATCACCGGGTCGACTCCGGTTTCGCCAGACTGAACCAGCTGCTCCTGCAGTTGCGCCAGTGTTTCATTACGCAGTTCGACCAGGCGCTGCAGATCACGAATGCTCTGCTCGAGCTCGGCCAGCCTGCTGTTTGCCTCTTCCAGCGACCGCTCCCGGGCAACCAGCTCCTCTTCCAGCGCTTGCAAGCGCGCGAGCTGCTCGGTGTCCCCTTCGGACGGCGCTCCGGAAACCTGGACGCGATCAGTCGGTGCGGCGGTTTCGGGAGGATCGTCAACACGCGCAGTGATCTGGCCGACAGCTTCACGCGTGTCGGGAGCAGCAGCGGCCGGCGCAGCGGCTGCAACGCCCGCAAGGCGCTGACGGTACGCTTCAAAATCGCTTGATTGCGCAACCACTTCGCGACGAGCCTGCCCGACTTCGATCTCCCGCGGCACCGAAGCATCAGGAATCGTCAGGATGGCCCCCGCCCGAAGGCGGTTCATGTTGTTGCCATCGAAGGCGTTCGGGTTCTGACGCAACAACGCCACCAGCATCTGCTCGATCGTGACATCCGCCGGGCGATGCGCGGCAGCAATGGCCCGTAAGGTGTCACCGCGCTGGACTCGGTACTCCACCGGACCACGCGTCGTGGGAGCAGGCGCGGCACGGGGTGCCGACGCGGGTGGCGCCGTCGCGGTAGACGGCACCGCAGCAGCGGCGGAAGGCGCCGTCGGCGGTTGAATCAGTGCAGCGGAAACCGGGGGACGAACGAGATCAACGGGATCGAGCAATACCGTGTATTCACGAAGCACCCGCCCGTTCGACCAATTCAACTCGACCAACATCTCGAGAAACGGTTCATTGATCGGTCGGTCGCTCGTCACCCGCACAACCGCTCCGTCACCACGCGGTTGAATCGCGAAGTTGAGGCTGGCCATTACGGCGGTGTACCCGAGTTGCGCCTGCCGGAATGCGTCTACGGAAGCAACCCGCGCAGTGAGACCTTGCAATTCTTCGGGGGTGGCCTGGAGCTCGATTTCCGCCAACAAGGGCTGACCGAGGCCGCTGAACACGTTGATGGCCCCGAGACCCGCAGCATGCGCCGCGAAGGGGAAGGTAGCGATCGCGGTCGCGACCAGGGTTGCCTTGAGCGTGGTTTTCATGGTTTTCATATCGATAACGCACCCCTGCGGGCGCCAGGTTGCGCGGAACATGGCGTCACGTACGCCTCTTGGGCATCCGAATCCATTAACAATCTAGCATTTTCTTGAGGTTTGCGCAGCAATTCTCTATTTATTATGAAAATTTTTGCTTGAAAGCCACAACGAGCCACGGGTCCGCAGGTCACCGCAAGCGCTGCACGCCAACGTCACGCAGAACGCGACCACCGGCTCGCCGGCAATTCGCGTTCCGCAACAAGAACATCCTCAGTTGTCGAGCAGGATCCGCAGCATGCGACGCAAGGGTTCGGCAGCCCCCCAAAGCAACTGGTCGCCAACGGTAAAGGCACCGAGATATTCCGGCCCCATCGCCATCTTGTGCAAACGCCCAACGGGAATCGTCAACGTACCGGTGACCGCGGTGGGCGTAAGCTCCCGCTCACTCAACTCGCGCTCGTTGGGTACGACCTTTACCCACTGATTGGCCGAGGCAATGATGTCGCTGATTTCGTCGAGCGGCACATCCTTCCTGAGCTTGATCGTCAAGGCCTGCGAGTGGCAGCGCATTGCACCGATACGCACGCACAGCCCATCGATCGGAATACTGCCTTCGCTGCGAAACGCGGGATTGCCGAGAATCTTGTTGCACTCCGCGCCACCTTTCCACTCTTCCTTCGACTGACCGTGCTCGACCGGCACGTCGATCCAGGGAATCAGGCTGCCGGCAAGCGCCGCGCCACGGAAATTCTGCACCGGAAAGTCCGTCGATCGCATGGTCTCGGCAACCTTGCGATCGATATCGAGAATCGCAGATCGCGGATCGGCAAGCTCGCTCTTGACCGCATCATGCAGCATGCCCATCTGCGTCAGCAACTCGCGCATGTTCTGCGCGCCGGCACCGGAGGCCGCCTGGTAAGTCATCGCGGAAACCCACTCGACGAGATCCTGGCGGAACAGCCCTCCCAGCCCCATCAGCATCAGCGACACGGTGCAGTTGCCCCCGATCCAGTCACGGCCACCCTTGACAAGCGCGCTCTTGATCACATCCAGATTGACCGGATCGAGCACGATCACCGAATCATCCGCCATGCGCAAGGCGCTGGCGGCGTCGATCCAGTGACCGTTCCAGCCGGAGGCACGCAGCTTCGGATACACCGCCTTGGTGTAGTCGCCCCCCTGACAGGTGATGACGATATCGCAAGCCTTGAGCGCATCGATGTCGGTCGCGTCCTGCAACGGTACCGAAGCCTGCTTGCCGGCAAACACCGGCGCATCGCCCCCTGCGTTGGACGTCGAAAAATACGCCGGCTCGATGTGGTCGAAGTCGCCCTCTTCCACCATGCGCTGCATCAGCACCGAACCAACCATGCCGCGCCATCCGACCAGACCCACCTTGCTCATCATGAATACCTCTTCTGCTTGGTTACCGAAGGGCCGCGAGTACCGCGTCGCCCATTTCCCGGGTACCGACCTTGCGGGTACCGGGCTCGAAGATGTCGGCGGTGCGATAGCCCTGGGCCAGCACGCTCTTCACCGCATCCTCGACACGCCGCGCCTGCTCTTCGAGAGAGAAGGTATAGCGCAGCATCATCGCCGCCGACAGGATCGTCGCGAGCGGATTCGCCAGCCCCTTGCCGGCGATGTCGGGCGCCGAACCATGCGAAGGTTCGTACAGGCCCTTGTTGTTCTCGTCGAGTGAGGCCGACGGCAGCATTCCGATCGAACCGGTCAGCATCGAGGCTTCGTCCGAAAGAATGTCGCCGAACATGTTCCCGGTGACCATCACGTCAAACTGCTTGGGAGCGCGCACGAGCTGCATTGCCGCGTTGTCGACCAGCATGTGTGTGAGCTCGACATCCGGGTAAGTCGGCGCGAGCTCGTTCATCACGTCGCGCCACAGCTGTGTCGTCTCGAGCACGTTCATCTTGTCCACCGAACACAGACGCTTGCCCCGCTTGCGGGCCGCCTCGAACGCCACGCGGCCGATGCGGCGGATCTCGCTCTCGGTGTAGTGCATGGTATTGAAGCCAAAACGCTCACCATCGCGTTGCTCGATGCCGCGTGGCTGACCGAAATAGATGTCACCGGTCAACTCACGCACGATGAGAATGTCGAGCCCGGCGACAATCTCGGGCTTGAGCGAGGATGCATTCGCGAGTTCGGGATAGAGGATGGCCGGACGCAGGTTGGCAAACAACCCAAGCTCCTTGCGGATCGCCAGCAAGCCGCGCTCGGGGCGCTGTTCGCGCGGCAAGGTATCCCATTTCGGCCCACCGACGGCTCCCAGCAATACCGCATCGGCGGCGCGCGCGCACTCCGACGTGGCAGCGGGATACGGTTCGCCGGTTGCATCGACCGCGGCACCACCAATGAGCGCCGTCTCGATCTCGAAACTCAAGCCAAGCGCATCCAGCACGCGCAAGGCTTCGTTCATGATCTCGGGGCCAATGCCGTCGCCCGGCAACACGCAAATCTTCATCCAGTCATTCTCCTGAGGGGTCACTCGGCATAATAGTAAGGGTGCTCGGCACGGCGGCGCTGCTCGAACGCGCGAATCTCGTCGGCGTGGCGCAGGGTCAGGCCGATGTCGTCCCAGCCGTTGAGCAGACATTCCTTGCGAAAGGCATCGACGTCGAAGTGAATGGTTTCACCACTCGGCCGAGCGATGCTCTGTGCCTGCAGATCGACGACCAGGCGATAGCCTTCGTTGGCCTCACATTCGCGGAACAGAACATCGACCTGCTCCGCCGGCAGCACGATCGGCAGCACTCCGTTCTTGAAGCAGTTGTTGAAGAAGATGTCGGCGAAACTCGGGCCGATCAGCGCCCGGATACCGAAATCCTCGAGCGCCCACGGTGCGTGCTCGCGGGAACTGCCACAGCCGAAGTTGTCGCGCGTGAGCAGCACCTGTGCACCCTGATAGCGGGCCTTGTTGAGTACGAAATCGGGATTCTTCGGACGAGCGGCACAATCCTGCCCGGGCTCGCCCCGATCAAGGTAACGCCATTCGTCGAACAGGTTGGGGCCAAAGCCACTACGCTTGATCGATTTCAGGAACTGCTTGGGGATGATCGCGTCGGTATCCACGTTCGCGCGGTCGAGCGGCGCAACCAGCCCATCGAGTACATTGAATGCTTTCATCGGTTTGCCGACCTCTGGATGGCTTCGCCACCCCTTTCGATATCCTTGCCAAGACCCTGCACCGTGTTGCAACCGGCCAGCACCAACCCTGCGACCATGAGCGCCATCGCGATCCAGACTTTGTTCATCTTCGCCTCCGTCTCCGTTACCGACTCAGCAACGAACGTACATCGACAAAGCGACCATTCACGGCCGCCGCCGCCGCCATCGCCGGACTGACCAAATGGGTACGACCACCCGCGCCCTGTCGTCCCTCGAAGTTGCGGTTGGACGTCGAGGCGCAATGCTCGCCCGGTTCGAGGCGGTCGGCGTTCATCGCCAGACACATCGAACACCCCGGCTCACGCCACTCGAACCCGGCCGCAAGAAAGATTTCGTGCAGCCCTTCGGCTTCGGCCTGACGCTTCACCAGACCCGAACCCGGCACCACCAACACACGCTTGACGCTGTCCGCCTTCTTGCGTCCCCTGGCCACGCTTGCGGCCTCGCGCAAGTCCTCGATCCGGGAATTGGTACAGGATCCGATGAACACCTGATCGACCGGAATCTCGCCGATCGGCGTATTGGGTGCAAGACCCATGTACTTCAACGCGCGTTCGACGCCCTCGCGACGCACCGGGTCATCGATGGTTGCAGGGTCCGGGGTACGGCCACCGACGGTGGTGACCATTTCCGGCGACGTGCCCCAGGTGACCTGAGGCTCGATGCCGGCAGCGTCGAGTTCGACCACCTTGTCGAAACGCGCGCCTTCGTCGGACTGGAGCGTACGCCAGTATGCAACCGCCCGATCCCATTGCTCTCCCGTCGGAGCGAACGGCTTGCCCCGCAGATACTCGATGGTGATGTCGTCGACCGCGACCATGCCCGCGCGTGCGCCGGCCTCGATCGCCATGTTGCACACCGTCATCCGACCTTCCATCGAGAGGGAACGGATCGCGCTGCCTCCAAACTCGATCGCGTAGCCGGTACCACCGGCCGTACCGATGCGTCCGATGATGGCCAGCACGACATCCTTGGCACCCACGCCCGGCGCCAGTTCGCCGTCAACACGAACCAGCATCGTGCGCGACTTCTTCTGCAGCAGGCATTGCGTGGCCAGCACGTGCTCGACCTCGGAGGTGCCGATGCCGTGCGCAAGACACGCGAACGCGCCATGGGTGGACGTGTGCGAGTCGCCGCACACAACGGTCATCCCGGGCAAGGTGGCGCCATTCTCGGGGCCGATGACGTGCACGATACCCTGACGCTCGTCCTTGAAGGGGAAGTACGCCAGTGCACCCGACTCGCGAATGTTCGCGTCCAGGGTTTCGACCTGCGTCCGTGACACCGGATCCTGAATACCCTGATCCCAGTGATCGGTGGGCGTGTTGTGATCCGCCGTCGCAACGATCGAGCTCACCCGCCAGGGTTTGCGCGCTGCGAGCTTCAACCCCTCGAAGGCCTGGGGGCTGGTCACTTCGTGCACCAGGTGCCGGTCGATGTAGATCAGCGCGGTCCCGTCGTCCTGCTGACGCACGAGATGGCTGTTCCAGAGCTTTTCATACAAGGTTTGCGCTTGCATCCGACCCGTTTCCGAAAAAATCAAAGTCGTTAATTATTTCACACTGCGGCACCGCATGAACAGGGGCATGGATGGATCGGCTCGATCAGCGACACTCACGGAATCGGCCGTACGGCGCCTTACAGACCGCTTGCCGGCTCCCTGACGCCAGACCGGTGCTGCCAGTTCTCGAACCAGGCCTGGTAGATCGCACGCACCTCAGGCTCGTCGAACTCGTGCTCCAGTTCGAAGGAAACCGAGATGTCGGCGAGCACCACCACTTCGAGATCGTAGTCGAGAAATTCGGTTTCCATGATTCGCTCCATCTACCTTGCACGACCCGCGCAGCGGGCCTTGACCACGAGTACAGGATAGTGCGGAGCGCCGCCGACGAATCGAAGAATCAGGGCGGAAAAAACCGGCTACTTCTGGATTTGATCTGAAGTCATGGAGTGAAAGCGCCTCGCTCAGACACGATCAGCGCTTCGCTTGCAGCACCGGACGACGGCGTGATGGAGCGGCGCAAACGAGCCTGCGCAGGCGTCGTAAGACTCGCCGGCATCGAAAAGTGCGGGCGACATCACGAAGGCGCGACCATGCCCAGCGGCGCCCCTCGCGGCGCCACGCTCACCTCGAGCCGTGACACCGCGGGGGTTGTCGCGGGTTCAGCTCGCCTTGGTGTGGGCGGCAAGCTTGAGGCAGGTGTCGACGACAGTATCCGGGTTCAGCGAAATCGTCTGAATACCTTCGTCCATCAGCCATTCGGCAAAATCGGCGTGATCCGATGGCCCCTGCCCGCAGATCCCGACATACTTGCCGAGCCGGTTCGAGGCGCCGATCGCCATCGACAGCAACTGCTTGACCGCCGGATCGCGCTCGTCGAAGGCGTGAGCCACCAGACCCGAGTCGCGGTCCAGACCCAGGGTGAGCTGGGTCAGGTCATTGGAGCCGATCGAGAAACCGTCGAAGTGCTCGAGGAACTGTTCGGCCAGCAGCGCATTTGACGGAATCTCGCACATCATGATCAGGCGCAGGCCATTTTCGCCCCGCTTGAGACCGTGATCGGCCAACAGTTCGACCACGTCGGCAGCTTCCTCCACGTTACGCACGAAGGGAATCATGATCTCGACGTTGGTCAGCCCGAGCTCATCGCGCACCTTGCGCATCGCCGCGCACTCCATTTCGAAGCAGTCGCGGAAGCTGTGGGCGATGTAACGCGACGCGCCGCGGAAGCCGAGCATGGGGTTCTCTTCTTCCGGCTCGTAGATCTCGCCGCCAAGCAGTTTGCGGTATTCGTTGGACTTGAAGTCGGACATGCGCACGATGACCGGCTTGGGATAAAAGGCCGCGCCAATGGTGGCGATACCCTCGGCCAGCTTCTCGATGAAGAACTGCTTCGGTGTGGCGTAGCCACGGGAACGCCGCAGGATCTCCTCGCGCAGGCTGGCCGGCACCTGGTTGAGCTCGAGAATCGCCTTGGGGTGAATCCCGATCATGTTGTTGATGACGAACTCGAGACGCGCCAACCCCACCCCACCGTTGGGAATCTGCGCGAACTCGAACGCGAGTTCGGGATTACCGACGTTCATCATGATCTTGACCGGAATTTCCGGGAGGTTGCCCATGTCGGTGGTGACCACTTCGAACTCGAGCCGGCCACGGTAAACGTAACCGGTATCGCCTTCGGCGCACGAAACGGTGACCGATTCACCCTCTTCCAGCACCTCGGTCGCGTTGCCGCAACCGACGATGGCCGGGATACCCAGTTCGCGCGCGATGATCGCCGCGTGGCAGGTACGACCGCCGCGGTTGGTGACGATCGCGCTGGCGCGCTTCATCACCGGCTCCCAGTTGGGGTCGGTCATGTCGGTGACGAGAATGTCGCCCGCCTGGACGCGGTTCATCTCGGACGCGCTGGCAACCACCCGCACGGTGCCGGCACCGATTTTCTGGCCGATCGCACGGCCGTGAGTCAGCGCCTTGCCGTACTGCTTGAGGCGGTATTTTTCCATCACCAGACCCGAACTCTGAGACTTCACCGTCTCCGGCCGCGCCTGCAGAATGTAGAGCTTGCCGTCGACACCGTCCTTGCCCCACTCGATGTCCATCGGGCGGCCGTAGTGCTGCTCGATGATCACCGCGTAGCGGGCCAGCTCGAGCACATCGGCGTCGGTCAGCGAGAAGCGGTTGCGGTCGGCCTCTGCCACGTCGACGGTGCGCACCGACTTGCCCGCCTCGCGCTTGTCGGCAAACTCCATCTTGATCAGCTTGGAGCCCAGGTTACGGCGCACGATGGCCGGCTTGCCGGCGGCAAGCGTGGGCTTGTGAACATAGAATTCGTCCGGATTGACAGCCCCCTGAACGACCGTCTCGCCGAGACCGTAGGACGCGGTGATGAACACCACGTCGCTGAAACCGGATTCGGTATCGATCGTGAACATCACCCCGGACGCCCCGGAATCGGAACGCACCATGCGCTGCACGCCTGCCGACAGCGCCACCTCGGCGTGCGTGAAACCCTTGTGCACGCGGTAGGCGATCGCACGATCGTTGTACAGGGAAGCGAACACCTCTTTCATCGCGTGCAGGATGTTCTCGTAACCATGGATGTTGAGAAACGTCTCCTGCTGTCCGGCGAACGACGCGTCGGGCAGATCCTCGGCAGTGGCCGACGAGCGTACCGCAAAGCTGCCGTCGCCCTCGGCGACGAGTGCATCGTAGGCGGTACGGATGTCTTCCTCGAGCCGCGCGGGAAACGGAGTATCCACAATCCACTGACGGATCTCGGCGCCGGTCTTTGCCAGCGTATCGACATCGTCCACATCGAGCGTCTCGAGCGCGGCATGAATGCGTTCGGCCAGCCCCTGGTGGGCAAGAAACTCGCGATAGGCTTCGGCAGTGGTGGCAAATCCACCGGGTACGCGGACGCTGGAGGGCAACTGGCTGATCATTTCGCCAAGCGATGCGTTCTTTCCGCCGACCTGTTCGACGTCGGTCATGCGCAGCTCGGAGAAGGGAATCACGTAACGGGTCATGAACGGGGCTTCCGAAAATGTTGGGGAGAAAGCAAAATCAGGCTATTTTAACGGGTTTACCGTGTTCGCCACACACAACCTCGGTAAAATCTCGATTTTCTGGACTCTTACATGTCTTCCGCGACCACGCGCACCGCCTTCTTCATTTCGGACGGAACCGGCATTACCGCCGAGACGCTCGGCCACAGCCTGCTCACCCAGTTCCCGGAAGCACGTTTCCGTCAGATACGCATCCCCTTCGTCACCGATCTCGACAAGGCACTCGACTGCGCACGGCAGATTCGCGACGCGACACGTCGCGACGGAGTCCGCCCCATCGTGTTCAGCACCCTCGTCAACCCGGAAACGGTCGATGGATTGCGCCAGGCCGACGCCTTGTTCATCGATCTGTTCGAACAGTTCATCGGCCCGCTTGAAAACGAGCTCGGACTGAAATCGACCCATGCCGTCGGACGCTTTCACGGCATCGCCGGCAACAGCGACTACATGGCGCGCATCGAAGCCATCAACTACGCCATGGCCCACGACGACGGCATCTCTTCGGACGGCGAACTGGTCGACGCCGATGTCATTCTGGTCGGAGTCTCACGTTCCGGGAAAACGCCCACCAGCCTCTATCTGGCGATGCAGTTCGGAGTCAAGGCGGCGAACTATCCGCTGATCCCCGAGGACTTCGAACGCAACAAATTGCCGGGCGAACTGCACCGCTATCGCAAGAAGCTGTTCGGATTGACCATCTCCCCCGAGCGCCTGAGCCAGATTCGTCAGGAGCGGAGACCGAACAGCCGCTACGCTTCCCTCGACAACTGCGTCTTCGAGATCGACGCAGCCCAAAAGCTGATGCGACGTGAGAACATACCGTGGCTGGAATCGACCACCAAATCGATCGAGGAGATCTCGGCCACCATCATGCAGGCGGTCCGGCTAGACAAGCCGGCATACTAAAGGCACCACAATGAAACGAACCCGACAGAAACGCCGCGGCGGACTGAGCCGCGAAACCGAACAGCTGATCCGGCTCGCCAACGGCTTGAGCGAATCCGGCAGCCGCGCCGAGGACCGCTACTGGGACGAACAACTCAGCCGGGCGATCGACGTGCTGCTGCAGGACAATGACGAAGACGCGCTGAACAACGCGCTCGACACGGTGCATGGTTCCAATCCGCGCGCCTACGAAGAACTGGCGGATTTCGTCGAATCGCGCGCGGAATCGGCCAGCGGCATCTCCGCCGACCATGAAGTCCTGCTGATCGGCGCCCCGGTGCTGGCGTGGTCGCGCTACAAGATTCCGGCGAGCGTGATCCCGTCGGCCGTGCTCTCGAATCTGCGTGTGCATCTGCAAGCCCATGTGCTGGCGGAGAATGCGCGCCTGGCGCTGGCCGACTTTCTGTTCAGCCCCGATCAACTGCCGCAAGGCTACTGCGCCACGGCCGAGTTTGCCGCCGCGCTGGGGCGCGCCGCACTGCAGAACCAGGACCTCCATCTCGAGACCCGCGGCATGCCGGAAACCGCGCAGTTTCTGTCCGACACACGTTACCTGCTGGCGGCGGTCGCCGTTCCGCGCGGCGCACCGATCTTTGCCTGGCAGGAAAGCGGGAGCAGCCGCGAACAGGCGCTGACACAGTGGCGCAACCAGGGCGGCGCGTGCATCGCGCCAATCATGCCCGGCAGCAGCATCGAAGTAGTCCTCCCCGAGGCCTATTTCGCCGCCAGCCGGCAGGCCGACCGCTTCAGCCGCCCCTATTCGATCCGTGCCTCGGTCGCCTTCCTCGGTGCCGAACTGGAGACGCCGGCAGCTTATCTGCGCGCCGTCATCGCACCCTTTCATGATCGCGAGCTCGAAGAGTACCGCATCGGCTTCTCGGTACGCGACCGCGAACAAGTCGTGCATGGCGTGGTCTGGCCACTGCTCGGGGCCGAAGACGAGCACACCGATATTCCCGCCGAGATCGAAGCCGTGCTGCGCGACTGCGGCGTCACCGACATCGTCTTTCTCGACCACCGCTTTCCGCTGGAGTACTGTGACGACTGCGGTGCGCCGATGTATCCCTCCGCCGACGGCGAAACCGCCCACGCCGAAATGCCCGAAACCCACGGGGAGCAGACACCGCGTCACCTTCACTGACGCGAGGAGGCAGGCATGACACGCAAGACCGACCAAGACGACGCGCACTGGCGTGCCGCATTGACCCCCGAGCAATTCCACATCACCCGCGAGAAAGGCACCGAGCGTGCCTTCAGCGGAGAATACTGGAATCACTGGGAGCAAGGCGAATACCGCTGCCGCTGCTGCGGCGCCGCGTTGTTTCACGCCGAGCACAAGTTCGACGCGGGCTGCGGCTGGCCAAGTTTCTGGACTGCGGCGGCGCCGGAAAACGTCGAATCAGTCGACGATTACAGCCATTCGATGCACCGCATCGAGGTCATGTGCCAGCAATGCGGAGCGCACCTGGGTCATGTGTTCGAAGACGGTCCGCAACCCACCGGTCTGCGCTACTGCATCAACTCGGCCTCGATCCGCTTCGAGGCCGACGGCGACTGAACCGTGACCGTCGGGCTGCCGACGCCGGGCAGCACGACGGCTCACCTTCTCGTCGGTGAGGAATCGATTTGGACGGTCTCCTCGGGGCGCTCAGGTCTCGAGCCCTTCACGCAGAAAATCCTGCACCAATGCGATCTGGTCCTCATCCATCAGCATCGGCGCATGGCCTACCCCCTGGATCTCGGCAATGCGCGCACGCGGGCCGGTTTCACTCATCTTGACCAGCGTACCGTGCTCCAGCAAATCCGACTCCGCGCCGCGTATCGCCAGCGTCGGACAACGAATCGCCGTCCACGTCTCCCACAGCTCGAAATTTGCGACCAATGGCGTGCTGCGGAACACGTCGCCGATCGCCGGATCATAGACCATCGCAAAACCGCCCTCGACCGGCCGCACCGTATAGCGGGTCAGATGAGCCCACTGGGCATCGCTGAGGGCGCCGAAAGGAGCGCCTACCTCGCGAATCCACGCCTCAGCCGCTTCCATCGTCGGAAACTTTGGCGCACGTCCGACGTAGCCCCCGATGCGGCGCAATGACGCCGCCGTCACCACCGGTCCGACATCGTTGAGCACCAGACGGGTGATCGGCGAACGCGGCATCGCTGCGATCATCATGCCGATCAGCCCTCCCATCGACGTACCGACCCAATGCACGCTCTGCGCATTCAACCTCGCAATCAACGTGATCATGTCGGACACGTACAAAGGAAAGCCGTAGTCCGCCTTGACCCCGAGCCAGTCGCTACGCCCGCGGCCGACCACATCGGGACAGACCACTCGGTAGTCATGCTGCACCGCTTGCGCCAGAAAATCGAAGTCCCGGCCATTGCGTGTCAGCCCGTGTACACAGACCAGCACCCGCGGGTTGGCCGGGTCTCCCCACTCCGTGTAGGCCATGCGATGCAGGCCATGCGGCCCGAGGCACTGTACGTACCGCTCCCGTATTCCGGGCAGGCGGGTTCGCGGAGACGGAGGTGGCTGGAAAAGACCACGAAGCGCGTCGAGCAGACTCATTGCTTCAACCTTTCAGAGTGGTGGGCGGAGGCTTCGTTTCGGCATCCCATGAAACGACGCGGGGCGACCTTGCCTAGGGTCCGGGGAGCAAGTGTACAGCGGATCGTGCGGCTTGGATCAACGCCCGTGCCAATAGCGCAACCGGCGCCCTCGCTCGGCGATGACATCGACGCCGTCGCGATCGACCCGCACGACGATCGCGCCCTGCCCATCGCTGCGCCAGTTGCGTGCGCCCGAAGCGGACCACCTGGCCCACACTTCCGGGTGAGGATGCCGAAACCGGTTGAGATTCCCGACCGCATGAATGACATGTCGCGCTCCGGTCGCGTGTACCAGCGCAGGCGACGACGAGCTCCGGCTGCCGTGATGCGGTGCCTGCACGACATCGGCGGCCAACCGGTCGCGGTTGCTGTTTACGAGGTCTCGTTCCGCGGGCAGCTCGATGTCTCCGGTGAGCAGCATCGCCCCCACCCCGGCAGCAACGATGCGGATCACGCACGAGTTGTCGTTGGCCTTGGCATATGGCGGCTGGTCACGGCGCGGATGCAGCACTTCGAACAGCACGCCATCCCACCACCACCGCTTGCCCGCGACGCACTGTCGTGTCAGCGACGCACGGCGGCTCAGATCAGGATGGTACTCACTCGGAGCGTGCATGAAACGCGCGACCGAAAGCGCGCCCATCAGGCTGGCCGCGCCACCGACATGATCCGCATCCCCATGCGAGATCACCACCTTGTCCAGCCTGCTCACACCGGCCGCGACGAGATACGGTACGATCACCCGGGTGCCCGCATCCGCGTCGGGTCCATACGGCGGCCCGGTATCGTAGATGAGGTCATGGCGGCGCGTCTGAACATGCACCGCGAGCCCCTGCCCCACGTCGAGCACCACGGCGCGAAAGGTGCCCTCCTGTGGACGTGGAGGCTGCCACAGCAACAGTGGCAACATTGCGAGCCATGCCATATGGCGTGCCGGTACGCCGCGCGGCAGCAGTATCCACACCACCGCCAGCAGCGCGCACAGGGTCAGCGAGAACGGCGCCGCCGGCCCACGGAACATCGCCTGGGGCGACGCAGCCAGCCACTCCAGATAGCGCATCTTGAACGCAGTGACGCCATGCGCCACCTCCAGCAGCTGCGGCACCGGCAGCAAGATCGACGCAAGGCTCAGCGGCGCGATGACGAAACTCACCAGAGGAATCGCCAGCGCATTGGCAAACGGTGCGACAACCGAGAATCCGTTGAACAGCAGCAACAGCAGCGGCGCCGTCGCCAACGTGATCGCCAACTGGACACGCACTGCGGCACGCCAGCCACCCACTGGCCGCAACCGACCGGAGACCACGAAAACGATCACCGCAACGGCACCGAACGACAGCCAGAAGCCGGCCGACAACACCGCCCACGGATCGGCCACCAGCACCGCCAGCAGCGCCAGCGACATCACCGCGCCCGGGCGGGTATCACGATCGAGCAGCATCGCCAGGGCAGCAACGGCGAGCATGATGAGCGCGCGCTGCGTCGGCAAGCCGAGCCCCGCCAACACCGCGTAGCAAGCCGCTGCCAGCAAACCCGCGCATGCCCCCGCCTTGCGCGAGGGAAGCCTCAGCACCAGCCACGGCACGCCGCGCCAGAACCAGGCCAGTGCGCCGCCACACATCAACGCCACCAGAGAAACATGCATTCCGGATATACTGACAAGATGCGCCACGGCGGTACTACGGAAAACCTCCCACTGCTCGACCGGAATCGCCCGTTGATCGCCGATGGCCAACGCCACCAGAATTCCCGCATACTCTGCATCCGGCAAGGTTTCCAGAAAACGCTCGCGCAACCCCGCGCGCGCGCGATGAATGGCGTTCATCGGTGTAGCGACGAACCCCGTTTCGAGCCGATTTCCCGGGTGTTCGCGCACATAGCCAGTTGCGCGAATACCGCGTTCGAACAGCCACCCTTCGTAGTCGAACCCATGTGGATTGGCGAAGCCATGGGGACGACGCAAGCGTACAGTGAGCGTCCAGCGCTCCCCCGGCAGCACGCGGGGGAGTTCGGCACGCGACACGCCCCCGCCGGCCTCGAACCGCGTCCGCGGCGCATACCAGGACAGCTGGATACGCCGCGGAACCGGCGCATCGGAGCGCTCCACCTCCAGCACGAAACGAACCGCGTGTTCCGAAGCCTGCGGCAAACCGTGCACGACACCACGCACTTCCACGTCGACCAGCTCCCAAGCCATCGGCAGGAACGATGACAACCGCAGCTCCGCACGCCAGGCAGTCCAGCTACCGCCCGCGACCAGGGCCAGTGCGAACAGACTCGCGCGCATTCCTGCCGACCGCACTCGGATGTCGATTCGACTTCCCATCCGCGCCAGCACAGCCATCATCAGTACGAGTACAATCGTGCCCGCGATCCAACCGGCAAGCGGAGGCAGACTCTCCGACCGCTGCACCAGCAGCACCCCGAAGAAGAAACCAAAGATTGACATATGCATCAATCGAATGATGCACTTTCAATATACCGAACGCAACCGAACGGTTTTGGTCGCGTACACTCCAAACCGCAACAGGGCAACACCGTCAGAACCGAAACATGCGCAGTCGACTCCGCCGCTTTCTGCCAGATCACGAAGCGATTCATACCAATCGCTGGCTTCGGCCATTTCGCAACACCCTACTCCACCCGCGCCTGTGGCACCTCAACCGCCACTCAGCGGCCGGCGCGGTTGCAACGGGTCTGTTCTGCGGTCTGATTCCGGGTCCATTCCAGATGCTCAGCGCGGCAATTCTGTGCGTACTGTTCCGGGTCAACCTGCCGCTGGCACTGGTCACCACGCTGTACAGCAATCCGCTGACCATCGTCCCGCTTTACATGGCCGCTTATGTCGTCGGTGCCCTTGCGCTGGGAAAGAGTCCGTCGGGATTCGTGTATCCACCCGACATGGAAGGACTCGGGCTGGTGGAGTGGGCACACGCGCTGTTGCCCTGGGCGCTGGACCTGGGCAAACCACTCGCCGTTGGTCTGCTTCTGCTCGCCGGGATGCTGGCGCTCGCCGGGTACTTCAGCGTACGTGCCGCCTGGCGGGTATGGCTGATCCGTGCATGGCGAACCCGCGCCCTCAAGCGCCTTCAGGCGTGAGCCCTGCGGATGTCATTGCAGGCGCCCGTCGTCCAGACGCACGGTGCGCATCGCTCGAGCGGCAATCGTCTCGTCATGCGTCACGATGATGAAGCTCGTATGCAACCGCTCATTGAGGCTCAGCATCAGGTCGAACACCGATTCCGCAGTGCGACGATCCAGATTGCCCGTAGGTTCATCCGCAAGCACGCAGACCGGCTCGGTGACCAGGGCACGTGCAATCGCGGCCCGCTGGCGTTCTCCACCGGACAACTCACCGGGCGCATGTTCGAGCCGGTGCGCGAGCCCCACCTGGGACAGCATCGCCGCCGCCCGCTCATCCGCCTCGGCGCGGTTCATGCGACGGATGTACAGCGGCATCGCGACGTTCTCGAGGGCGCTGAACTCGGGCAACAAATGATGGAACTGATACACGAAGCCCAGCGCATGGTTGCGCAGGCGGCCCCGCTCCGCATCGGACATTCCCGAGAAATCGCGACCCTGAAGCGAAACACGCCCCGCGCTGGGCACATCCAGACCACCAAGCAAATGCAGCAGGGTACTCTTGCCGGAACCGGAGGCCCCGACGATCGCCAGCCGCTCGCCATGATCGACCGATAGCGACACCTCGCGCAACACCTGCAAGGCATCCGGTCCCTCGCGATAGGTCTTGCTCAAGCCCTCGCAGGCAAGCACCGCTCCCGCTGGTGGTCTGGCGCGGTCGTCAAGCCGCACGAGGTCCGCAGTATCCGTATCGGAGATCGGGTCGTCTGTCCGCGGGTCCACGCTGGTCTCACTCATAGCGCAACGCCTCCGCCGGATTCACCCGTGACGCCCGCCAGCTGGGATAAAGGGTCGCAACCAGGGTCAGCACGAACGACAGCGAGGTAATCGTGATCACGTCACTGGCGAGCACCTTGGACGGCAGCTCGCTGATGTAATAGATCTCCTTGTTCCACAGCGTCGCGCCGGTAATGCGTTCGATTGCCGGAATCACGACATCGAGATTGTTCGCCAGCAGCAGCCCGCCAAGCACCCCGGCGACGAGACCGACCACGCCGATGATCGCTCCCTGCAGTACGAAGATGGCCATGATCGACCCCGGACTCGCGCCCAGCGTGCGCAGAATCGCAATATCGGCATACTTCTCCTGGACCGCCATCACCAGCGTGGAAACGATGTTGAATGCGGCGACCGCCACGATGAGAAACAGAATGATGGTCATCATCGTCTTCTCGAGCTGCACCGCACGAAAGAAGTTGGCGTGACTGCGCGTCCAGTCGTTGACCAGGCCGGGCACGTCAATCATTGCGGCGAGTTCGCGAGCGATTCGCGGCGCCGCAAACAGATCGTCGAGCTTGAGGCGCACCCCGGTGACACCGTCGCCGAGCCGGTAAAGGACTTGCGCATCGCGCAGATGCACCAGCGCCAGCCCGGAATCGTACTCGAACATGCCGGCTTCGAAAATTCCGACGACATGAAACTGGCGTACCCGCGGAACGACCGCCGCGGGCGTCACCAACCCTTGCGGCGCAATCAGGGTGACCCGGTCACCAACGCCAACTCGCAACGCGAACGCCAGGTCGCGCCCGAGCACGATGCCGAACTCGCCTGCACGCAGTGCGTCCAGACTGCCCGCCTTCATGTACTGCGCAAAATCGGCGACGCGGTCTTCTTCAGTAGGCAGCACGCCGCGAATCAGGGTACCGCGAACGTTCTGGTCGAAGGACAGCATCGCCTGTTCCTGTACGTAGGGGGCCGTCGCCCGCACGCTCGGATGCCGTGCCGCCTGGTCGGCCACGCGCTGCCACGCATCCAGCTCTCCGTCGTACCCGGTCACCTGAATATGCGACGCCACCCCGAGGATGCGCGTGCGCAGTTCTTCCTGAAAACCGTTCATCACCGAGAGCACGACGATCAGCGCCGCCACCCCGAGCCCGGTGCCCAGCATGGACACCAGCGAGATGAATGAAATGAAGCGGTTGCGCCCCTGCGCACGCTTGCGCGACCGGGTATAACGCAGTCCGACGAGAGTCTCGTAACGCATCGGGGCGGAGAGGGCTCAGGGTTCCACGCTGCGCAGCGCGGCGGCGCGAATCTGTACCGGATAGCGTTCGCGCAGGGCACTCAGATAGGCATCAAAGTCCTTCTGCGCCATGATCTGCTCGTATTGCTGGGCCACAAGGCGCAGGCGGGGGTCGTCGGCCTCAAGCTCAGGCCGCTGCACGGATTCGATGCGGTACAGCGCATAACTGCCGTCGGGCAGCGGCACGCCGACGTGCGCCGGAAGCTCCGTCGAGGGCGCACGGAAGATGGCGTCCATCGCCGCCGCGGGCAGGGTCGGCGAACCGCGCTGAACCCGGCGGATGGTGCTCCACTCAATCTCCTCGACCGGCTCACCGGCACGGACCATCTCGAGCTTCGCCTCCCCCTCTTCGCGGGCAAGTACCGCCGCCCGCTCGACACGCATCTCGCGCTCGATCGCTTCGCGTACCTCGTCGAACGGAAGCCGGGCCGGTGCTTCGTAGTCGATGATGCGTGCCGAGATCAGCGTGCCGCGCTCAACCTCGACCGCTTCGACGTTTTCGCGGAACTCTCGGGCATCGGTCGAAAACAGTTCGTTCATCAGGCGGTCACTGCGAAAACCGGCGAGCGTTCCCGATTCGCGCTCGATCCAGTCGCTGGTCCGCACCTCGAGCCCCAGTAGCTCGGCGGCCGGCTCGAGACTGTCCGGCTGTTCGTAAACCGTGTTCGCGAACTGCTCGGCGAGAATCGCAAACTGCGACGAAGCTTCCTGTCGGCCCACGTCGCGGGCGATCTCGTCACGTACTTCGGCCAGCGGGCGAAAGGTCTCCGGATTGATCCCGGTGACCTCGATGACGTGAAACCCGAAGTCGGTGCGCACCAGATCGCTGATTTCGTTGAGCTCCATGCCGAACACTGCCTCGTCGAAGGCTTCGACCATCATCCCCCGTCCGAAGAATCCCAGATTGCCGCCATCCCGCGCCGAACCCGGATCCTGGGAGTGCTCGCGCGCCAGCTCCTCGAACCGCGAGGGGTCCTCGCGCAACGCGTCGAGAATCTCGCGGGCGCGAGCCTGCGCCTCGGCGGCCACTTCCTCCGTCGCGTCCGGATCAACCTGAATCAGGATGTGGCGCGCCCGCCGCTCCTCCGGCACGCCGTAGCGATCGCGATTGCCCTCGTAAAATGCCTCGATCCGCGCCTCGTCGATGTCAAGTTGCGCCATGACCGCCGCTTCGTCGAATACGACGTACTCGACCCGAACACGCTCGGGGCGCTCAAAGCGGGGCGTATCCGCGTCATAGAAAGCGCGCATCTCGTCCTCGGAAAGCTCCACCGCGTCGACGAAGCGCTCCACCTCTACCGGGAAGTCGCGAATCTCGCGCTCTTCGAGCTGCGCCTCGACGAAACGACTCACCGATGGCGTTCCAACGAAGGCGGTGTCACCGATTGCGCGTGAAACGGCCTGCACGCGAATGTCCTGGGCGACGCTGGCCTCGAACATCGCCGGTGACATGCCCTGCGCGCGGAGCAGGCGTTCATACCGCTCCAGTGAAAACTGTCCTTCGTCCTGGAAAGCCGGCAGCGAGGCGATGAACTCCTGCAGCTGCGGCGGGGTCACGACGATTCGCTGATCCTCCGCATACAGTTGCAGCACGCGTTGATTGATCAGACCATTCAGAACCGATCGGCGAAAGAACTCCGACTCGAACATGGCCCGGTCGACCTGGCCGCCGGACAACTCGCGGATACGATCCTGCTGCTCGCGCAGTGCGCGATCGAATTCCATGACCGTGATCTTGGATTTGCCCACCGTGGCGACTTCACCACCGCCCGGCGCACCGCTGAAATACGCATCCATGCCGAAAAAGGCGAACGGGATGATGATGATCGCGAGGATCACCTGCGAAATGCGCTTGTTTTTGCGGACTGCCTCGAACATCGTATATTCCGTGTCAAATGTTGCGGGAGCGCGAACACCAGGTTCGGATTCGCCACGTAGCCGGTCATTATCGCACCGAGCGCCGGCTCGCGCCAACATGCGACCGTTCCGACGTTGGCGGTGCAGCCGTTTCGCGGGGAGCCGCCGCACGCAGGACCGCGAACCGCGCGCCTTCCATGCCCGGACCTTCCGGCCGCATGGTTTGATGCACCTCGACATGCAAGCCATCCTATAATCGGGCGCATGCGCATCGCACCAACCGCCCACATCCTGCTGTCGATCGCCGTCGCCTACGCGGTCACCGGAGCTTTGGCATTGCGGGTGACGGTGCCGCCCGACTATGTGTCGCTGATCTTCCCCCCGGCCGGCATCGCACTTGGTGCATTGCTGATCTTCGGCCCTCGCGCGATGTTCTCCGTTCTCGCCGGCTCGATGGCGGTTCAGGTCTTCGCGAGCCTGCAAAGCGGTGTTTCCCCGCTGAACTGGACCCTGCTCGCGGCCCCGCTCGGTGCGACGGCGCAGGCAGGTGCCGGCCTGTGGATGATGCATGCGACGATCGGACGCGAGCATCTGCTCGACACGCCTCGCAGCGTGATCCGCTTTCTAGTCCTCGTCGCCCCGGTCGGTTGCCTGGTCAATGCATCGGTGGCGGTGCCGACATTGCTTGCCGATGGCCTCCTCCCGCCATCGGAAGCCGTATTCTCGTGGTGGCAGTGGTGGCTCGGAGATACCCTCGGCGTGCTGCTGGCGACGCCGCTGATGCTGGCATTGCTGGGCCACCCGCGTGATGCCTGGCGTCCGCGCGCGCGCTCGATCGTGTTCACACTGCTGCTTACCTGCGGACTCACCGCGCTGGCCTTCACCCAGATCCAGAAAACCGAAACACAACGCGTCCAGAGTCAGTTCGAGCGCGACGCGGAAATGGTCGCCGGTCTGGTGGACAAGCGACTGGCATCACAGCTTGAAATGCTGCACGCCGTGGAGCGGTTTGCCGCCCTCAGCCTGGGTTTTTCGGCAGACGATTTTCGCGCATTTGTCTCACCCATGCTCGAACGTCACTCCGGCACGCAGAACTTCACGTGGAATCCGCTGGTCAGCGAGATCGATCGCTCGGCCTTCGAGGCAACCATCCGTTTCCTTCGTGGCATCGATTTCCGCATCCTCGATCGCGACGAAACCAGCCCCGGCCGCACGACGAAGGCTGCGCCAGCGAGCGAATACCTTCCGATCCTGTTCGTAGAGCCGTTACGGGGCAACGAAGCGGTCGTCGGACTCAATCCGCTGTCGATTCCTTCGGCCGCGCAAGCCATCGCCCGCACCCGGTCGAGTCACGCCCCCCACGCCTCGGAGGGTTTCACCCTGACCCAGGAAGAAGCGGTGCAGACCGGCGTCGTCACCTATCTTGCCGTACGGCAGAACATCGGCACCGCTAAGCGGGTGGTCGGAGTCGTCAGCAGCGCCTTCAGAATGGACGATGTCCTGTTCGAAACGATTCGCGAGATCGAGGAGCTCGCCATTGAGCTGTGCCTGGTCGACCTCGATGCCGCGCAGGACAATCGCCGTCTTTCCGGAGCGTCCGGGTGCGACACGCGGGAATGGCTGTCGCGGGGATTCACCCTTACCGTGCCGGTGGAATTTGCCGCACGTGCTTGGGAGATCCGCTTGCGCGCCACCCCGGAATTTCTCGCGGCGAGGCAGACGAGGGCGGCCTGGGCATCGCTCGTGGTCGGGCTGTTCGCAACCAGCGTGCTGGTCGCCTTCGTGCTCGTCACCAGCGGACACAGCCGCCGCATCGAGCGGCTGGTCGAAGCGCGAACCACCGAACTTGCGACCACGACGGAGGATTTGCGCGAGCAGCAGGCCGCGCTGAGTCGGGCGCAAAGCATCGCCCGCATGGGTAGCTGGGAGATCGATCCAGCGTCCGGACAGGTTCGCTGCTCGGACGGGCTGCGCCGACTGCTGGCCGTCCCCGAGCAACCGCAGTTTGCGCTGCAACAGCTGCTTGCGACCGTCGCCGACGACGATCGCCCCCAGTTCGAGCGGATCATTCGGCGCCTGGGCGAAGAACAGGGAGCGATCGCCATCGACTGCCGCACCCGTGAATCAAGTCCGCGCATCATGCACATGCTGGTCGAAAGCGAGCCGTCGGCGAGCGGGGACCGGCACCGCCTGAGGGGCACCGTGCAGGACGTCACCCTTGCCCGCCAGGCGGAAGCCGACATCCAGCGCCTCGCCCATTACGACACCTTGACCGGACTTCCCAACCGTACGCTGTGGCTGAGCCATGCGCGCGCTGCACTCCAGGCCGCGCAACGCCACGGTGACACTGTTGCGGTGCTGTTCCTCGATCTGGATCAGTTCAAGACGGTAAACGATTCACTCGGCCATCAAGTCGGCGATCGCTTGCTTGCCGAGATCGCGAGGCGGTTGTCGGCCTGCATCCGCGAGGAAGACGTGCTCGCACGGCTTGGTGGCGACGAGTTCGTTACGTTGCTGCCGCGCATCGGGCACGCCGAAAACGCCGCGCGGGTGGCGGGCAAAATGCTCGGGGTACTGTCGCGGCCCGTCGAGCTCGAGGGGCACGAACTCCGACTGTCGGTCAGCATCGGCATCGCGCTGCACCCGATCGACGGCAATGACGTCGACACCTTGCTCAAGCACGCCGACACCGCGATGTATAGCGCCAAGGACGCCGGTCGCAACAACTTCCAGTTCTTCGTACCCGAAATGAACCGCCGCGCGCTCGAGCGTCTGTTGCTGGAGGGCGGCATTCGACGGGGCATCGACCGCGAGGAGTTCGCTCTGCAGTACCAGCCCCAGGTCGACACGAAAACGGGCAAGGTGGTCGGCGCCGAAGCGCTGCTGCGCTGGAACTCTCCGGATCTGGGACGAATCCCGCCGGACCGCTTCATCCCGGTCGCCGAGGAATGCGGACTCATCGTACCGCTTGGCGATTTCGTTCTGCGCCATGCCTGCCGACAGCAGGCGGTGTGGCGGTCACGCGGTCACCACGATCTGCTCGTCGCGATCAACATTTCCGCGCTCCAGTTCAGAAAACGCGGCTTCGTCGATTCCGTGCGCAACATCATTGCCGAAACCGGCGCGGATCCACAATGCATCGAACTCGAGATTACCGAGAGCGCGCTGATGCAACCCGGCGAGGAGATGTTCGACTGCCTGAACGCACTCGGCGCCCTCGGGCTTACCCTCGCGCTCGACGACTTCGGCACCGGTTACTCCAGCCTCGCCTATCTCAAGCGTCTGCCGATCACACGGCTCAAGCTGGACCGCTCCTTTGTTCAGGATCTGCCCGGCGATGCCGAGGACGCGGCGATCGCCTCGGCCGCCATCTCGATGGCCCGTGATCTCGGCATCGAAGTCGTCGCCGAAGGTGTCGAAACCGCCGCACAGCGCGCCTACCTTGCCCAGCGTGGCTGCCGGATCATGCAAGGCTACCTGTTCTCTCCCCCGCTCGACGTCAACGATCTCGAAGAGCGCGTCGGCAACTCGCGCCCCGCACGCACCTGACTGCACCCCGAAAAGCGGTACTGCCTTCATGCACGCCGCCCCACCTCCATGGCCGACGACAACAGAGACCATGGAGGCAGGGAAACATGCCTCATCCGTGCGCTCAATCGACGCCCGCAGAGGTCTTGGCGAAGGTGAGCGAACGGCCGTCGAAGTCCACGCCGATCCTGTCCTTCGCGCCGAAGCGCCCTTCCAGGACGGCCTTCGCCAGCGGATTTTCGATCCGCTCCTGAATCGCCCTCTTCAGCGGACGGGCACCGAACACCGGATCGAAGCCCGCTTCGGCGATTTCTTCCAGCGCGGCGTCACTCACCTCCAGACTCATCTCCATGCGCGCCAGACGCCGCTCCAGATGCTGCAACTGGATGCGTGCGATCCCCGCGATGTGCTTCTGGTCGAGGGCATGGAACACGACGACTTCATCGATGCGGTTGATGAACTCGGGACGGAAGAATGTCTTCACTTCCGCCATCACCGCGAGCTTGATCACGCCATAATCGTCACCCGCCATCGTCTGGATCATCTGGCTGCCCAGATTCGAGGTCATCACGATCACGGTATTCTTGAAGTCTACCGTGCGCCCCTGACCGTCGGTCATGCGACCATCGTCGAGCACCTGCAGCAACACATTGAACACATCCGGATGCGCCTTCTCAACCTCGTCAAAGAGGATCACGCTATAGGGTTTGCGACGCACCTGCTCGGTCAGATAGCCACCTTCCTCGTAACCGACATATCCCGGCGGCGCGCCGATCAGGCGTGCCACGGAATGCTTCTCCATGAACTCGCTCATGTCGATCCGGATCAGGTGTTCCTCCGAGTCGAACAGGAACTCTGCCAGCGTCTTGCACAACTCGGTCTTGCCAACTCCGGTCGGCCCGAGAAAGAGGAAGGACCCGTAAGGACGGTTCTCGTCGGCGAGTCCCGCGCGAGAGCGCCGGATCGCGTCGGACACCAGCCGTACCGCTTCATCCTGGCCGACGACGCGCGAATGCAGGTGGGTCTCCATCCGCAGCAGCTTCTCGCGTTCGCCCTGCATCATCTTCGACACCGGGATACCGGTCGCGCGCGACACCACCTCGGCAATTTCCTCTGCGCCGACCTGGGTGCGCAGCAGCTTGTTGGGCTGACTGCCATCACCGGCCTGCTCCGCAGCCTTGAGCTGGGTTTCGAGTTGCGGCAGCTTGCCATACTGGAGCTCGGCGACCTTGTCGAGTTGCCCCTTGCGCTGAAACTCCGCCATCTGGGCGCGCACGCGGTCGATCTCTTCCTTGATGTGGGCCGAGCCTTCGACCTTGGCCTTCTCCGCTTTCCAGATCTCCTCCAGATCGTTGTACTCTCGGGCGAGCTTCTCGAGCTCTTCCTCGATCAGCTGCAAGCGCTTCTGCGAAGCCTCGTCCTTTTCCTTCTTCACCGCCTCACGTTCGATCTTGAGCTGGATCATGCGCCGTTCAAGGCGGTCCATGACTTCGGGCTTGGAATCGATCTCCATCTTGATCCGTGCCCCCGCCTCATCGATCAGGTCGATGGCCTTGTCAGGCAGGAAGCGATCGGTGATGTAGCGATGACTCAGCTCGGCAGCGGCGACGATGGCCGGGTCGGTGATGTCAACCCCGTGATGGATCTCGTACTTTTCCTGCAGTCCACGCAAGATGGCGATCGTCGATTCAACCGTCGGCTCGTCGACCAGCACCTTCTGGAAGCGCCGCTCGAGCGCTGCATCCTTTTCGATGTACTTGCGATACTCGTCCAGCGTCGTGGCGCCGATGCAGTGCAGTTCGCCGCGGGCCAGCGCGGGCTTGAGCATGTTCCCGGCATCGATTGCCCCTTCGGCCTTGCCGGCGCCGACCATCGTATGAATCTCGTCGATGAACACGATGATCCTGCCTTCTTCCTGGGCAATTTCCTTGAGGACCGCCTTGAGCCGTTCCTCGAACTCACCGCGGTACTTGGCCCCGGCGAGCAGGGCCGCCATGTCGAGCGACAGCACGCGCTTGCCCTTGAGGGTTTCCGGCACCTCGCCGTTGACAATGCGCTGGGCCAGACCTTCGACGATCGCGGTCTTGCCCACGCCCGGCTCACCGATCAGCACGGGATTGTTCTTGGTGCGGCGCTGGAGAATCTGGATCGCACGCCGAATCTCGTCGTCACGACCGATGACCGGATCGAGCTTGCCCGCTCTGGCACGGTCGGTGAGATCCAGGCAATACTTGGTCAGCGCTTCGCGCTGCCCTTCTGCATCCTGGCTGCCAACGTTCTGGCCGCCCCGCACGGCGGTGATCGCCGCTTCCAGGGTACGCCGGGCAAGTCCGTGCTCACGCGCCAGACGGCCGGTGTCGCCCTTGTCGTCAGCCAGGGCAAGCAGGAACATCTCGCTGGCAATGAACTGGTCGCCCCGCTTTTGCGCTTCACGATCCGTCAGATTGAGCAGGTTGCTCAGGTCGCGCCCGACCTGGACTTCGCCGCCATGCCCCTCCACCCTGGGAAGCCGTTCGATGGACGACTTGAGCCCCTGTTTGAGCGGAACGACGTTAACACCGGCCCGCTGCAACAGTGACTGCGTGCCGCCATCGTCCTGCTCAAGCATGGCAAGCAACAGATGCTGGGGTTCGATGTAGGGGTTGTCATTGCCGACTGCGATACTCTGTGCATCGGCGAGGCTTTGCTGAAAGCGTGTGGTCAGCTTGTCGAAGCGCATGATGCGATTCCTTGAATGTGATGAGCTGACTTCGAAGTGGGGTCGGACCGCCGAAATTCAAGCGACATCGCGGGTATCAACGCACCAGATTGGGGATAAATTTCCCTTCAGTACCGGTATTCGCGTCCTTGTCGGCTACATTGTGCTATTTTTGGAATGGATTCACCGGGTCGAGCCGGCAGGCACCGCCCCGGTGAATCCGCACGATCTCGATAGACCCGCACTACGCACACGCGCCGAGGGAGGAAACCATGGCAGCCAGCAAACAGGATCAGTTCAACGAACTTCAGAAGAAGAACCTCGAAACGGCAATGCGCCTTGCGCAGATGTCGATCGAGAATTCCCAGCGCATCATGGAGTTGCAGGTATCGACGGCCAAAGGCCTGTTCGAGGAAGGCGTGAGCAACGCCAAGGCCCTGAGCGCGGCCAAGGATCCGCAGGCAATGATGGAGTTGCGTACCCGGTTCGCCCAGAACTCCACCGAGAAGATGCTGGCCTGCGCGCGCGAAATGGCCGAAATCACCAGCCGGACGCAGGCTGAAATCGGCAAGCTCGTCGGCCAGCAGCTTACCAGCGGCGGTCAGGATGTGTTCGAGGCCATGCAGAAAATGTTCCAGGGCATGCCAATCACCGATCAGAATGCGATGACCGCGATGCAAACCGCGATGGACACCACACGCGCCGCCTTTGAGCAGATGACCAAGGCTTCGGCCGACGCGTTCCAGATGTTCACTCAGACTGCCGGCTCCGCAAACAAGCCGACGTCCAGAAAGTAACCCGGAGTTGGAGCCGCAAGGCCGCGCCAGCGCCGCCTTGCGGCTCCAACAGCTCGCTCCGACCGGCTTTGCGCCCAATTTGCGGGAACCACCGCAAAGGCATGTCTTCATCCCCTCAGCGACGAGATTCCGGGGGGTGCATGGGTCTGGTGAGTCTCTGGCCCCGCGCCGAACCCCACAGGAGGGGTCACTGCCGAGGCGCCGGAGAAGACGCGGACGGGCGAAGACTCAGCGGCGCGTCTCGATGTCGTCCCAGCGGCTGGCCGCGCTGTCGTCAGTGTCGCGGGCATCGACCCAGCGCCCCCCCGACGGCGTCTCTTCGCGCTTCCAGAAAGGCGCCCGGGTTTTCAGATAGTCCATGATGAACTCGCAGGCGGCAAACGCCTGCCCCCGGTGCGGACTCGCAACCCCGACGAATACGATACGGTCGCCCGCCTCGAGCCGACCGAAACGGTGAATCACACGCACGGCCTCGAGTGACCAGCGTCGATTGGCCTCGACGACGATCTCTTCCAGCGCCTTCTCGGTCATTCCCGGATAGTGTTCGAGGGTCATCGCCGAAACGGACTCGCCTTCACCCGCCTCGCGCACGATACCGACGAAGGTGGCAACCGCACCGACCGAGCGACGCCCGCTGGACAGTGCAACCGTCTCAGAACCGATATCGAAATCTTCCTGCTGCACGCTGACGGACATGTTCAACCTCCGGTCACCGGCGGAAAGAACGCCACCTCGTCCCCCGGCGCAACCGGTTCGCTGGGCTGCACCATGCGGTGATTCACAGCTGCGCGTACGTTGCGCTGTGGCCCCAGCGCCAGCCATTCCTCGCCACGATCGGCCAGAAATGCCCGTAAATCACCAACGTTTCCAACCCCTGCGGGAAGCGCCATCGACTCTTCCGCACGTCCCACGGCATCACGCAGCGAAGCAAAGTAAAGGATCTTGACAGTCATGGATCAACTCGACAGTTCGGAATAGGGAATGAAAGCAACCGACTCGCCCCTCGTGATCGGGGTTTCCGGGGGTACGACGACCAGCCCGTCCGCCCAGGCGATGGACGACACCGCGGCCGGTCCCTGGTGGGCATAGAGTTCGACCATACCGGCATCGGTTCTACGCCCGCGCAGAAACTCCCGTCTCCGATCGGGACGCGGCCAGTCGAAGGCCGCTGGCAGCGAAAGCGGTCGTGGCAGGATGGCTGCGGCCCCCTGAAGCTTGAGCACGAACGGCCTCACCATCATCAAGAAGGTGACGAAGCTCGACACCGGGTTGCCCGGCAGGCCGATGAAATCAGCGGCCCCAACACGCCCGTACGCCAGCGGCTTGCCCGGCTTCATCGCGATCTTCCAGATGTCAAGCCTGCCTTCGGCCTCGACTGCCGGTTTGACATGGTCCTCCTCACCGACCGACACGCCACCGCTGGTCACGATGAGGTCGTGCCCCTCCGCAGCGCGACGCAAGGTTTTCCGGGTCTCGTCGAGCCGGTCGGGCACGATTCCAAGGTCGGTCACCTCGCAACCGAGGTCTTCGAGCAAGGCGCGTAACTGAAACCGGTTGGAATTGTAAACTCCACCTGGAGGCAAAGGTTCGCCGGGCATCACCAGTTCGCTTCCGGTTGAAAACAGGGCCACGCGCACCCGGCGCAACACCGGCAATTGGGCAATTCCCACGGAAGCAGCCAACCCCAGATGCGCTGGCGTCAGACGAACCCCGGCACCGATCACCACCGCACCGAGTTCGATCTCGCTGCCGCCGCGGCGAACCGCTTCTCCCGACGTCGGCACATGGTTGACCACGACCTCGTCGCCGTGCACCTCGCACAACTCCTGCATCACGACCGTATCGGCCCCGGCCGGCAGCGGGGCACCGGTGAAGATGCGCGCAACACTCCCGGGGACGTGTGCATGTCCGACACTGCCGGCCGGAATACGCTGGCTGACCGGAAAGCGAATACCACCGTGCGCAACATCGGCAGCTCGCAGGGCATATCCGTCCATCGATGAAGTATCGAGCGCCGGCACCGCGATGGGCGAAACCACATCACCCGCCACCACCCGCCCGCGGGCAAACATGGTGTCGCACATCTCGACCTCGCGCACGGGCCTGGCGTGAGAAAGCAAGGCGTCGTGCGCCTCTTCGAAGGAAAGCATGTCTTTGTTCATTGCATCGCGTACTTCAGAATGAATCGGGTGATCGCTTCGGGCTCGTCCAGCGGCAGCAGCGGCCGCGGACATTCGATCGCATCGTTGGTCGCCACGGCCACCACGTGCGGGTTTTCGGGCCAAAGTGGCGGTTTGCCGTTCGCCCGCCGGTGGACCTCGATCTTGGGTACCGCGGCGGCCTTGAAGCCTTCGATTAGAACGACTTCACAGGGCGCGAGCAGTTCGAGTTGCTGCTCGAGGGACGGCTCGGGGTCTTCACGCAGTTCGTGCATCAGCACCCACCGCTGCGATGACAGCATCAGCACCTGCGTAGCCCCGGCCTCGCGATGCCGCCACGAGTCCTTGCCCGGACGATCGAGGTCGAAACCGTGGTGAGCATGCTTGATCACGGAAACCCGCAGCTTACGACTCGTGAAGCAGGGTACGAGTTTTTCGATCAGTGTGGTCTTGCCGGAGCCCGACCAGCCCGCGATGCCGAAAACGATCATTTGGAAGCCGTGGGTTGGTTGTATTGTCAAAGGGGTCAAGCATACCCCATCCGGCCGCATTGCTCGACGGTGATCGGCATACCCGCCCCTTCGTGCCACACCTCACAGCGCTTCAAGATAGGCCACCGCATCCGCCTCGGAGCGGGTTCGGCGCATTGGCGGGAGGCTGCGCCAGACGATCTTGCCATAGGGTTTGTCGATCATCCGTGGATCACACACGCACAGCACCCCCCGGTCGGTCTCGCTCCGGATGAGTCGCCCCGCGCCCTGCTTCATGTTGATGACCGCGCGCGGCAACTGATAGTGCATGAACGGATTGCGCCCGTTGCGCCTGAGGTGATCGACCCGGGCGGTCAGCACGGGATCATCGGGTGGGGCGAATGGCAGCTTGTCGATAATCACCAGTGACAGGGCTTCACCGGCCACATCGACGCCCTCCCAGAAGCTCTGGCTGGCGACAAGCACCGCGTTTCCCCGTTGCCGGAAGCGGTCGAGCAACTCGCTGCGTGAGCACTCTCCCTGCAACAGCACGGGCAGATCGACCCCGGCCTGCTCGAGCCCCGCACGAATGCGCTCGTGCACCTCGCGCATTGCGCGCAAGGAGGTGCACAGCACGAACGCCCTTCCCTTGGACGCAATCACCAGCGGCAGCGCCACCCGGGCGACGGCCTCGACATATCCGCGATCATTCGGCTCCGGCATGCCCATCGGGGCATAGAGCAGCGCCTGTTCCCCGTAATCGAAGGGACTTCCCCAGATCTCGGTCATCGGCTCCGGTTCCAGTCCGGACAACCCCATCTCACCGCAATAGTGGCCAAAGCTGGTTCCCACCGCGAGGGTGGCCGAAGTGAACACCCACGCACGTGGTTGTGCCTGAAGCTGCCTCCGGAAGATGCCACCGATGTACAAAGGGGTCGCGTTGAGCGCCGCCGATTGTGAGAAGACCTCCACCCAGCGGATCAGCTCATCACCGGTGCAGGACCGCCATTTTTCGATCCGCTCACGGATTTCGTCACAGCGCCGCAGACAATTGCCCAGGCCTTCGGAGCGCTCGGCCTGGGTTTGCAGCACTGCCGCGAACGCTTCGATCACCTCTTCGAGCGTATCCAGCGCCTGCTGGAAGCCCTCCCGCTCCTCAAGTTGTGCCAGCGACAGCCGCTCGGATTCCGGACCAAAAACCAACCTCAGATCGCGTGCGGCCTTTTCGACCGCACGGGCGCGATCGATCAGGTCACGGCAATCCGCAGCAGCGGCCAGCGTCTCCGCACGCGTGTCACGAGCGAGCTCGACCAGCTGGGCGGTCGACACGCTTTCTCCGAAAAACAGGCTGGCGACTTCGGGGAGCTGATGAGCCTCGTCGAAGATCACCGTATTGCATGCGGGAAGCAGCTCGCCGAGCCCCTCGTCACGCAGCATCACGTCGGCGAAGAACAAGTGGTGATTGACGACGACGAGATCGGCCTCCATCGCCCGTCGTCGCGCTTCGAGAACGAAGCACTCCTTCACGTCGGGACAATCCTGCCCCAGGCAATTGTCGCGTGTGGAGGTCGCGGCAAGCCAGGCGGGGGAATCCTCCCGCACTCCGGCACACTCGGCCTTGTCACCGGTCGTCGTGGTCTGCGCGAACCGTGCAATGGTCCTGAAATCGGCCGCATCGCCGGCCGACGCAAAGCGCCCCTCCCCCGCGTTGCGCGCCAGATGATAAAAGCACACGTAGTTTGCGCGTCCCTTGAGGAGCGCAATCGAAACCGGTACCTTGAGCGCCTTCCGTACCCTTGGAAGGTCGCGATTGAACAGTTGATCCTGCAGGGTCTTGGTACCGGTGGAGACGATCACCTTCCCGCCCGAAAGCAAGGCCGGCACGAGATAGGCATAGGTCTTGCCCGTGCCCGTACCAGCCTCGACCACCAGCACGCGGTTACCCGCGATCGCATCGCCGATGCGACACGCCATCTCACGCTGCTGCGGACGCGGCCTGAACTGCGCGATCTCCCGTGCAAGCGGGCCATCGGGAGAGAACGCACCTTCAATCGAACTCATGAGCTCATCATTCAATGGGACGCATGGATACTAACGCACCCGTCGATCATGGTGAAAAAAAGCGCGCCCAGGCCTAAAGTCCGCAGCCTCGCGCCGATAATCACGTCAACGGATAATGACACATCCACTCATTCGGCACGGCGAACCCATCACCGGCCGCCAGAGTGGAAACGGGAGGATTGAAACATGCTGAACAGTCGGATCACCGTGAAAACCCAGTTGATGCTGCTGGTCGTACTGACCTGCGGGCTGTTCATCCTGGCGCTGGTCGGTTCCTTGTGGCAAATGCAGAAGGGACAGTCGCGCCTGCTCGATTTCGTCGACAGCGAACTGGCCACCGAGCGCGATGTCACCAAGGCCTACGCCCAAGGCTTGCAGATGGGTCAGGCTTTGCGCAACATTCTGATCGACCCGGAAAACCCACAAGCTTACACCAACTTCGACAACGCCCAGCGCGGATTCGATGAAGTCATGGCCCGTGTGGTCGGCAGCGCTCCAATGTTGCGCGGAGGCGATGTAACCGCCACCTCCATGCGACAGATCCAGCAGCGCTGGGCACCACTGCGCGCCGCAGTCATCGAACAGGTGCGCGCCGGCAACATACCGCGCGCGCGAGAGATTCTCGTCAATGACGAAACCCCCGCATGGCGCGAGATCCGCGCCCTCTTGCTTGAACAGATCGATTACCTCGAGAGCATTTCGGGCGACGTGCGGGAGGAAGTCGTCTCAGGCCTCGACCGAGCGAACCGGATTGCCGTCGTCCTGGGTTTGATCGCGCTGCTCGCTTGTGTCGGCGTTTCGATCTGGGTCATTCGTGATCTGTTCCGTCAATTGGGGGGGGAACCGGCTCACGCTGCCACCATTGCGCGTGAGATTGCCGCTGGCCGGCTCGATCAACGCATCTCCGTGCGGCAGGGAGACCGCGACAGCCTGCTGGCCGCGATGCAAACGATGCAGCAGGGTCTGATCCAGACCATCTCGGAGATCCGGAACAACGCGGTGACGGTCGCCAGCGCCGTCACCGCGCTTCGCCAGAACGAAGAAGGCATCGCAGGAGCCTCTCAGGAGCAGAGCGAAGCAGGGAGCGCAATCGCCGCGGCCGTGGAAGAGATGACCGTGAGCATTTCCCAGGTCTCCGAACACGCCGATGATGCGGATCGACTGACCGGCCACACCATGAACGAGGTGCAGCAAAGCGTTGGCGCCATCAATGAAGCGGCCGAAACCATCACCCGGATCGCCGAGCGAATGGCCTCCTCGGTGCAACTCGTCAACGAGCTGGGGGCCAACGCTGAAGCCATTTCCGCGATCGTCAAGGTCATTCAGGGCGTTGCCGAGCAAACCAACCTGCTTGCGCTGAATGCCGCGATCGAGGCCGCCCGTGCCGGAGAACAAGGACGCGGATTCGCCGTAGTCGCCGACGAGGTTCGCAAACTGGCGGAACGCACGGCGCAATCGACGCAGGAAATCACCGGTGTGATTCAACGCGTTCAGGACAGCACGGCAAAAGCCGTGCGCAGCATGGACGAGGGACGCGAACTCGCAGACCAGGGCACCGCACGCGCGGAGCATGCGCGTACAGCCGTCGCTTCACTGGAAAACAGCGCGCTTCAGGTGCGCGAAGCAGTGGCGTCGATCAATGCCGCGTTGCGGGAACAACGCTCGGCGAGTACGGACATCGCCCAGAGTATCGAACGAATTGCCCAGCGGAGCGAACAGAATCACGCCGCCACCCGCGATTCGCTCGATCGCGCCGGAGAGCTTGAAGCCCTTGCGTCGTCTCTGGAACAGACCGTAGACCGTTTTCATCTGGCCCGCTGACGCCGCCCACCTCGCGCCGCGACGGAAGTGGTTGCGCGCGACTGTGGACGCGGCATGCCCCCCGATCGCGCGCCCTCGGGGGGGCATGCCGCGCATGGGGGACACCCCGCCCTTCAAGCGGCCTTCAGTCGACGCGATGTCCCTCGGAAAGATAGTCACGGCTGCGCATCTCGATCAGCCGGCTGACGGTGCGAACGAACTCGTGGGCATTGTGACCTTCGGTGTACAGTTCGTGGGCGGGAACATCCGCGCTCATGATGAGCTTCACCCGGTGGTCATACAACACGTCGACCAGCCAGGTAAAGCGTCTCGCCTCGGAAGATTGGGCGACCCCCATTCTGGGAACACCGGAGAGCAGGACGGTGTGATGCTCACGCGCGATCTCCAGATAGTCGTTCTGCGATCGCGGCCCACCACACAGGGTTTCAAAACCGAACCAGATCACACCTGGCGCCTGTCCGACCACCGGGAGTGATCGCCCGAGAATCTCGACCGTGCCAGCGATGAGATCGGTCGCGGAAAGGCGTCGAAAGTCCTCGCGCATCTTGCGTGCCGCTTCATCGTCTGCAGGCACCAGATACATTTCCATCTGCTCGAGCGTGCGCAGGCGATAATCCGTGCCATCATCCACTTCGATCACGTCGAACTTGCGCTTCATCATCTCGATGGTCGGGATGAAGTTGATCCGCTGCAGCCCGTTCGGGTACAGACCATCCGGAGGATAGTTGGAGGTCATCACGAAGATCACCCCACGCTCGAACAGGGCATCAAGCAGACGGCCGAGAATCATCGCGTCGGCGATGTCCGACACGTGAAACTCGTCGAAACAGAGCAGGCGCGTCGACACCGCAATCTTCTGCGCGACCTTTTGCAGGGGATCGGCTTCGTTGGCCAGCATGCGCAACTCGTTGTGCACTTCATGCATGAAGGCATGAAAGTGCACCCGGCGTTTGCGCGTATAAGGAACCGCGTCGAAGAAGCAGTCCATCAGGAAGCTCTTGCCACGCCCGACGCCCCCCCAGAAATACACGCTGCGGGGCATCTTCGGCCGGTTGAACAGCTTGCGCAGCATGGGCCCCTTGCGGGCCGCCTTGAAGCCGACCAACTCAGTATACAGGACTTGCAGGCGCTGAGCCGCGGCGCGTTGGGCCGGATCCGACTTGAAGCCGCGGGCCTTCAACTGCGCCTCATAAGCTTCAATCATTCCGTTCTCGGATACGTTCAGGGTGCGGTGCGGCATGATGTCGAAGAATGCAAGATGCGGATTCTTCCGCGAGGATCAAGAGGGAACATCGAAGAAACGCGAAGCGAGGCGACAAGATGCGCGCGCGTCCAACGATACGGGGGCGGGACGCGATCTCGTCGCGACGCCCACCCCCGGCGAACAGTCAATGCTGGACGGTGATCAGCCGTGGAGCGGACGCTTGTCCACCGTCAGCGCCGCCTCGTGGATCACCTCCGACATGGTCGGGTGAGCATGGCAGATGCGCGCCAGATCCTCGCTGCTGCCGGCGAACTCCATGGCCACCACCGCTTCGCCGATCATCTCGGATGCGTTGGCGCCAATGATATGCACTCCAAGGATGCGGTCGGTATTGGCATCGGCCAACATCTTCACGAAACCTTCCGGCGCGGCCATCCCCATCGCCCGGCCATTGTAGGCAAAAGTACTCTTGCCTGCGCGGTAGGCGATCCCTTCGTCCTTGAGTTGCTGCTCGGTCTTGCCGACCCATGCGATCTCGGGGCTGGTATAGATCACCCACGGGACCGTGTTGAAGTCGCAATGACCGGACTGACCGGCCATCACTTCCGCCACCATGACCGCCTCTTCCATGGCCTTGTGTGCCAGCATCGGGCCACGAACGACGTCGCCGATCGCCCACACCCCGGGCAGATTGGTACGACAATGTGCGTCGACTTCGATCATGCCGCGCTCATTCAGCGCCAGCCCCACGGCGTCGGCGTTGAGCCCGTCGGTGTTGGGGATACGACCGACCGAAACAATCAGGCGGTCTGCTTCAAGCTTCTGGGCGTTGCCGTCCTTGTCGGTGTACGCAATCGCGACACCTTTCTTGGTGGTCTTGACTTCACCGATCTGTACACCCAGCTGAATGTTGAGTCCCTGCTTGGTGAACAGCTTGAGCGCTTCCTTGGCGATATCCTTGTCGGCGGCCGCGAGAAAGTCGGGCAGCGCTTCGAGTACCGTGACCTCGCTGCCCAGGCGGCGCCATACCGAACCCATTTCAAGACCGATCACACCGGCACCGATGACGGCCAGCTTCTTGGGCACGGTATCGATGTCAAGCGCGCCCACGTTGTCGCAAACAATCTTGTTATCCACCGCAATATTGGGTAGATGACGTGCTTTCGAACCGGTGGCGACGATGACCTGTCTGGCCACGACCGATTCTTCACCGACCTTGACTTCCCAGGCGTCTCCCGTCTTGCCCACGAAGCTGCCATGACCATTGAGCAGCGTGACCTTGTTCTTGCGGAACAAGCCCTTGATGCCGCCGGTCAGCTGATCGACGATGCCGTTCTTGCGCGCCATCATCTTGCCCACGTCGATCTTGGGCGAACCGACGCTAATCCCCTGATCGGCGAAGGCATGACCCGCCTCCTCGAACATGTGCGACGTGTGCAGCAAGGCCTTGGACGGAATGCAACCGACGTTCAGGCAAGTACCGCCCAGACGCGGCTCCCCCTTCGGATCCGCATAAGGATTGGATTCGCAGCAGGCGACCTTGAAACCGAGCTGCGCCGCGCGGATCGCGGCAACATAGCCACCCGGCCCACCACCGATGACGAGTACGTCGAATTCCTTGGACATTGTTTGAGTTCCCTCCGGGAAGAAAGCGTTCTGGTAGAGTGAGAGTTTCCGGCATGCACCGGACGGATCCTGCGTCCCTCGCGCACATGGACCGGAGCGGTGTCACCCCGGTCCCGCGAGGCCCGATTACACGTCGAGAATCAGACGTGCCGGATCCTCCAGCGCTTCCTTCATCGTCACCAGGCCCAGCACCGCCTCGCGCCCATCGATGATGCGATGATCGTAGGACATCGCCAGGTAGTTGATCGGACGAATCACCACCTGACCATTCTCGGCGACCGGCCGGTCCTTGGTTGCATGGATACCGAGAATGGCCGACTGCGGCGGGTTGATGATCGGCGTCGACAGCATCGAACCAAACACGCCACCGTTGGAAATCGAGAACGTGCCACCGGTCAACTCTTCCATCGACAGCTTGCCGTCCTTTGCCTTGGCACCAAACTCGGCGATCTTCTTCTCGATGTCGGCGATCGACATCTGATCCGCGTCACGGATGATCGGCACTACCAGACCGCGCGGCGAACCGACTGCGATACCGATGTCGATATACCCGTGATAAACGATGTCATTGCCGTCCACCGAGGCGTTCAGGATCGGGTACTTCTTCAACGCGGCAACAGCGGCCTTGACGAAGAAACCCATGAAACCGAGACGCACGCCATGAGCCTTTTCGAACTTGTCGCCATACTGCTTGCGCAGCGCCATGACCGGCGCCATGTTCACCTCGTTGAAGGTGGTCAGAATGGCGTTCTCGTTCTTGGACTGCAACAGGCGCTCAGCGATACGCGCCCGCAGGCGAGTCATCGGCACGCGCTCTTCCGGACGATCACCGGTCGGCACAGTCACCGCGGGAGCCGCGGCCTTGGCTCCGCCCGCCTTGGCGGCCACCGCATCTTCCTTGGTAACGCGGCCGCCGCGGCCGCTGCCTTCGACATCCGAAGCTGCGATTCCCTTTTCATCGAGAATCTTGCGCGCCGCCGGGCTTGCGCTGCCCGCGCCCGCCGCAGCGGTCTGAGCCGGCGCCGCAGGCGGCGGCGTAACCGCCTGCACCGGCTCCACGGCCTTCGCCGCACCTGCGGCCGCCTTTGCCTCGGTATCGATCTGGGCGATCAATTCACCCGAGGTAACGGTATCGCCGTCACTCTTGATGATCTTCACCAGCACACCGTCAGCGGGTGCGGGCGTCTCGAGCACGACCTTGTCGGTCTCGATGTCGATCAGGTTTTCGTCGCGCGACACCGCATCGCCTTCCTGCTTGTGCCAGGAGACCAGCGTGGCCTCGGAAACCGATTCGGACAGTTGCGGTACCTTGACTTCAATCAACATGGATTACTCTCCCCGTAATTCCGGAACATTCCTGATATGGTCGCGCGTTCAGAGCGGACCGAAAGCGTTTTCGATGACTTCTTTCTGCTGCTGATTGTGCTTGGCGTAATACCCCACCGCCGGTGCGGCCGCGGCGGGCCGGCTGACCAGCAGCAGCTTGCGCTTCGGCCCGAGCACATTGACCAGATGCTGCCGCGAGGCCAGCCAGTACCAGGCCCCCTGGTTACGCGGTTCTTCCTGGCACCACACCACTTCCTTGGCGTTCGGGTACTGGTCCACCGCGTCCGCGAATGCCTTCTCGGGGAAGGGATAAAGCTGCTCGATACGCACGATTGCGGTGTTGGTGATGTTGTTTTCACGCCGATGCGCGAGCAACTCATAGTAGATCTTGCCCTGACACAACACGATCCGCTTGACCTTCTTCGGATCGAGCTGATCGATCTCGCCGATCACCGTCTGGAAACGGCCCTGTGCGAGTTCATCGAGCGAGCTCACCGCCTCCTTGTGGCGCAACAGCGACTTCGGAGTGATGATGATCAAGGGTTTGCGCACCTTGCGAATCATCTGACGACGGAGCAGATGGAAGATCTGCGCCGGCGTGGTCGGCACGCAGACCTGCCAGTTCTGTTCGGCAGCCATGTTCATGAAACGCTCCAGGCGCGCCGAAGAATGCTCGGGCCCCTGCCCTTCATAACCATGCGGCAACATCAGCGTCAGTCCGCACAATCTGCCCCACTTTGCCTCGCCCGAGCTGATGAACTGGTCGAGAACCACCTGCGCACCGTTCACGAAGTCTCCGAACTGCGCCTCCCAGACCACCAACTGGTTGGGTTCGGCAGTGGAGTAACCGTACTCGAACGCCAGTACCGCTTCTTCCGACAACACGGAATCGTAGATGTGAAACCCGGCCTGGCCATCCTGAATGTGCTTGAGCGGGACATGAATGCCATGGTCCCAACGTTCGCGCTTCTGGTCATGGAGCACCGCGTGACGATGAAAGAAAGTACCGCGGCCAACGTCCTCGCCAGAGATACGTACACCGTACCCCTGGGCAACCAGACTCGCGTAGGCAAGGTTCTCACCCATGCCCCAGTCCAGCGGCAACTCGCCCTGGCCCATCGCCGCGCGATCGTTAATGATCTTCTTCACCCGGGAATGCAGCGTGAAGCCATCGGGCAGCGTTGTCAGGCGCTCGGACAGACGGCGCGCCTCCTGCATCGGAATGGCGGTGTCGGCTTCGTCCGTATACGGTTGCTTGAGGAAGGGACTCCAGTCCACCGCGTACTTGCTGCTGTGGCCGGACAGTACCGGGTTGTAAAGCAGTTCACCGCGATCGAGGTGTTCGCGGTATTCGCGGATCATGTCCTCGGGTTCCTCACTCGAGAGCGTGCCCTCGGCAACCAGGCGATCGGCGTACAGCTTGCGCGTGCCCGGATGCTGTGAAATGCGGCGATACATCAGCGGCTGCGTCACCATCGGCTCGTCCTGCTCGTTGTGTCCGAGCTTGCGGAAGCAGATGATATCGACAACGACGTCCTTCTTGAATTCGTTACGGAACTCCACCGCCAGCGCCGTCGCCAACGCCACCGCTTCGGGGTCGTCACCATTGACATGGAAGATCGGTGCCTCGACCATCTTGAAGATGTCCGTGCAGTACAGCGAAGAACGGTAGTCACGCGGATCGGAGGTGGTGAAGCCGATCTGGTTGTTGACCACGACATGCACTGTGCCGCCGGTACCGTAACCGCGCGTCAGGGAGAAGTTGAGCATCTCCTGATTCACGCCCTGACCGGCCACCGCTGAATCGCCGTGGATCAGCACGCCCAGAACCTGACGCTTTTCGGCATCCTCGCGACGCACCTGCCGCGCGAACACCGAACCGGCCACGACCGGATTGATGATCTCGAGATGGGACGGGTTGAACGACAGCGTCAGATGCACCGGACCGCCCGGACTCATGACGTCGCTGGAGAACCCCATGTGATACTTGACGTCACCGGACGAAAGATCGGAGGCGGCCTTGCCCTCGAACTCCGAGAACAGCATCTTGGGCGACTTGCCCAACGTATTGACCAGCACATTGAGGCGGCCGCGGTGGGCCATGCCGATCACGATCTCCTGGGTTCCGGCACCACCGGCGACGCGGATGATCTCGTCCATCGCGACGATCATCGACTCCCCGCCCTCCAGCGAGAAACGCTTCTGGCCGACATACTTGGTGTGCAGGTAGCGTTCGAGCGACTCGGCTGCGGTGACGCGTTCGAGTACACGCCGCTTCATCTCCGGCGAGAAGCGCGGTGTCCCGCGAATGCTCTCGAGACGGCTCTGGATCCAGCGCTTTTGCTGGATATCCGAAATGTACATGTACTCGGAGCCGATCGAACCGCAATAGGTCTGACGCAAGGCCTCGAGAATCTCGCGCAGGGTCGCGTGATCGCCCGAAAATCCGTGGAAGGAACCGACGTTGAAGCTCTTGTTGAGATCGGCTTCGGTGAAACCGTAATGCGACGGCTCCAGTTCGGCGATCTCGGGGCGCTCGGTGCGCTTGAGCGGATCGAGATTCGCCCAGCGATTGCCGAGAAAACGATAGGCGTTGATCAGTTGCAGCGTTCCGACCTGACGCTTGTCGTCGTCACCGGCGGATACCGTCCGCACCCGCCCCTGCTTGGCCATCTGAGCGAAGGACTCGATGACCGGGCCATGGGCGACATCACGTACGGCCGCACCGGCCTGCGCCTGCAGCTTGTCGAAATACTCTCGCCAAGACTCCGATACGGACGACGGGTCGGCGAGATAGCTCTCATACAGCTCTTCCACGAACGGCGCATTACTGCCGAACAAATAGGAAGAGGATCTGCGTTCTTTCATCATGTTGGGCCACCTGCTGGCTACATTTTCTTGAATTTACAGACTGGCGAACCGACCCGGCCGTACCACCAAGCAAAAACGGGATGAACGCCGCTTGGCGAACATCCCGTGGCGATTACTGACGGGATTGCTCCCCTGCTGCCGCCGTCATCGCTCAGCCACGATCGGCGAGGGACGGCACGTCACGACGGGCGGCACCGATGTACAGCTGACGGGGCCGGCCGATCTTGTACTCCGGATCGGTGATCATTTCTTCCCACTGCGTGATCCAGCCGACAGTACGTGCGAGCGCGAAGATGCAGGTGAACATCGACGTGGGGATGCCCAGAGCCTTCTGCACGATGCCGGAGTAGAAATCGACGTTCGGATAGAGTTTCTTCTCGACGAAGTACGGGTCTTCCAGCGCGATCTTCTCAAGCTCCATCGCCAGCTTGAACAGGCGATCATTCTCCAGGCCAAGCTCGGTCAACACTTCGTTGCAGACCTTCTGCATCAGCTTGGCGCGCGGATCGAAATTCTTGTACACGCGGTGACCGAAGCCCATCAGCTTGAAGCTGTCGTTCTTGTCCTTGGCACGCGCGATGTACTCGCCTACACGCGAGACGTCGCCGATTTCTTCCAGCATGTTGAGGCAGGCTTCGTTCGCGCCACCGTGTGCCGGGCCCCACAGGCAAGCGATACCGGCCGAGATGCAGGCAAACGGATTGGCTCCCGAGGAACCGGCCAGACGCACGGTCGAGGTCGAAGCGTTCTGTTCGTGATCGGCATGCAGCGTGAAGATCACGTCCAGCGCGCGAACCAGCACCGGATTCGGCTTGTACTCCTCGCACGGCGTACCGAACATCATGTGCATGAAATTCGCCGTGTAGTCCAGATCGTTGCGCGGGTACATGAACGGCTGGCCCATGTTGTACTTGTAGGCCATGGCGACGATCGTCGGCAGCTTCGCGATCAGGCGGTTGATCGAGATGTTGCGGTGCTCCTGATCGGAGAAGTCCATTGCCTCGTGATAGAACGCCGACAGCGCCCCCACCACACCGACCATGATCGCCATCGGATGCGCATCACGACGGAAACCGTTATAGAAACGGGTCAGCTGGTCGTGCAGCATGGTGTGGTTCTTGATCGTGTTCTCGAACTCGTTCTTCTGCTGGACGTTTGGCAGCTCACCGTTCTTCAGCAGATAGGCGACTTCCATGAAGTTGCAGTTGTCGGCAAGTTGCTCGATGGGATAACCGCGATACAGCAGTTCACCCTTGTCACCATCGATGAAGGTGATCCTGGACTTGCAGCTGGCGGTCGACAAGAAGCCGGAGTCATAGGTGAAAAGGCCCGTCTTGCCGCCCAGCGTGCGAATGTCGATCACGTCATTGCCGTGGGTACCGGTCATCACCGGGAACTCGACGGTGTTGCCATCGACGGTTAGCGTTGCGGTGCGTTCAGTGCTCATAGGTCATCCCTCGTATGCTTACCCGTTTTGCGTGTAAAACAATGCGTCTCCAGATCCAATCGCGTCATCTCTCGCGAAGCAATTCGATCATCCCCCTCCAGCGGTCCTTGGTACATGGCTGGGAGCCATTGACCATTGCCCAGAGCTCATAGTCCTCGCACTCGAGCAGGTCCTCAAGATCCGCCAACTGCGCTTCGTCCAGCTGGTCGAAGTGCCGTTCCAGAAAGCGCGTGAACACCAGATCGAGCTCGAGCAGAGCCCGCCGACATTGCCAGCGCACGCGCCCCCTGTTGATACTCATACCGCGCGCGCCACCATCATGTCCTTGATCTTGCCGATCGCCCGGGTCGGGTTCAGCCCCTTCGGACAGACGTCGACACAGTTCATGATCGAATGACAGCGGAACAGGCGATACGGATCCTCAAGATTGTCCAGACGCTCGTTGGTCGCCTCATCGCGTGTATCGGCGAGGAAGCGATAGGCGGCAAGCAAGCCCGCCGGACCGACGAACTTGTCCGGATTCCACCAGAACGACGGACATGAGGTGGAGCAGCACGCACACAGAATGCACTCGTACAGGCCATTGAGCTCTTCACGGTCTTCCGGTGTTTGCAACCGCTCACGCTCCGGTGCCGGGTTGTTGTTGACCAGATACGGCTTGATCGAATGATATTGCTTGAAGAACTGCGTCATGTCGACGATCAGGTCACGAATGACGGGCAGACCGGGCAAAGGACGCAGCACGACCGGCTGAGCGATGTTCGCAAGATCGGTCAGGCAGGCGAGACCGTTCTTGCCGTTGATGTTCATCGCGTCGGAGCCACACACCCCCTCACGACACGAGCGGCGGAATGACAGCGTGTCGTCCTTGGCCTTCAGTCGTACCAGGGCATCGAGCAGCTTCTTGTCGGAAGCTTCGAGCTCGACCGTGATGTCCTGCATGTAGGGCTTTTCATCCTTGTCGGGATCGTAGCGGTAAATCTTGAACTGCATCGTCCGTGTAGTCATTTCCGATAATCTCCGATGCTCAGTAGGTACGCGTGGCGAGGGCGATGGGCTTGGTTTCCTCGTTCAGCGGATTGAGGTTCACCGGCTTGTAAGCGAGTCGATCGCCTTCGCTGTACCAAAGCGTGTGCTTGAGCCACTCCTTGTCATTACGGCCGTTCGGGAACTCCGGGGTGTCCGGCGCGTCGTCGCGCACGTGCGCGCCACGCGATTCCTTGCGCGCTTCGGCGGAGACGATGGTCGCACGCGCAACCTCGATCAGGTTGTCGAGTTCGAGCGCTTCGACACGAGCGGTGTTCCAGACCTTGGACTTATCGCCGATCTGCGTGCGCTTGGCACGTTCGGCGACTTCCTTGATCTTGCTCACCCCTTCCTGGAGCAGGTTGTCGAAACGGAACACGCCGGCGTGTTTCTGCATCGTCCTGCGCATTTCCAGACCAACCTCGAACACGCTCTCGCCATCGGTCTGCGACTCCAGACGGGCAATACGCGAAAGCGAGAAATCCGCTGCATCGGCGGGCAGCGGACGCAGGCTCAGGTTACCCGACTGAAGGTCCTCGACGACCGTCTCGCCGGCGGACTTGCCGAACACGAGCAGATCGAGCAGCGAATTGGTGCCCAGACGGTTCGCACCATGAACCGACGCACACGCGCACTCACCGGCGGCATAGAAGCCCGACACGGGCGCATTCGGATCGTCGCCCCGGGGAACGACGACCTGCCCCTTGTAGTTGGTCGGAATGCCACCCATCTGATAATGGCAGGTCGGCACCACCGGGATCGGCTCCTTGATCGGATCGACGCCTGCGAACTGGATCGCGATCTCGCGAATCCCCGGCAACCGCTTCATGATCGTCTCGGGAGCAAGGTGCGTGATGTCGAGCAACACGTAATCCTTGTCGGGTCCGCAACCGCGTCCCTCGTTGATCTCGGTGGTCATCGCTCGGGAAACCACGTCACGCGAGGCGAGATCCTTGAGGTTGGGCGCATAGCGTTCCATGAAACGCTCGCCGCTGGCGTTGCGCAGAATGCCGCCTTCACCACGCACGCCCTCTGTGATCAGCACGCCCGCGCCAGCGACGCCAGTCGGATGGAATTGCCAGAACTCCATGTCCTCGAGCGGAATCCCGGCACGCGCGGCCATACCGACCCCGTCACCGGTGTTGATGAAGGCGTTGGTCGAGCTGTGGAAGATCCGCCCGGCGCCGCCGGTGGCGAAGATCGTGGCCTTGCTGTGGAAGATGCTGACCTCACCGGTCTCCATCTCCAGCGCGGTGACACCGAGCACGTTGCCTTCACTGTCGCGAAGCAGGTCGAGGGCCATCCACTCCACGAAAAACTGCGTGTTCGCGCGGACGTTGCGCTGATACAGTGCGTGAAGCATCGCGTGACCGGTACGGTCGGCGGCGGCACAGGAGCGTGACACCGGCGACTGTCCGTAGTTCTGCGAGTGGCCCCCGAACGGGCGCTGATAGATCTTGCCATTGTCGGTGCGATCGAAGGGCATGCCGTAATGCTCGAGTTCGACCACCACTTCGCTGGCCTTTCGGCACATGAACTCAATAGCATCCTGGTCGCCGAGCCAGTCCGACCCCTTGACGGTGTCGTACATGTGCCAGTGCCAGTTGTCCTCGGTGGAATTGCCGAGCGAGGCGGCCACGCCTCCCTGGGCCGCAACGGTGTGCGAACGGGTGGGAAAGACCTTGGTCAGCACCGCGGTCTTCAGACCCGCCTCGGACAGTTGCAGCGCGGCACGCAGCCCGGCTCCGCCGGCGCCCACGATTACCGCATCAAACGTACGCTTGGCTACAGTCACGCTCAAAGCCTCCAAAGAATCTGCGCAGCCCAACCGGCGTAGCCGACGAGCAGGAAGAGAATGACCACATGCAATGCCAGCCGCACACCGGTCGGCTTGATGTAATCCATGAAGATGTCACGCACCCCGATCCAGGCGTGATAGAACAGCGCCAGGAAGAAGAGGAAGGTGAGAAAGCGCATCAGGCCACCCGAGAACAACCCGGACCAGGCCTCGTAGCTCATCTCCGGCAACGAGAGCGCGGCGAAGGCGAAGATGACCGTGTAGATCGCCATATATACCGCGGTCGCGCGCTGACCGATCCAGTCGCGCAACCCATAGTGCGCGCCTACGACAATGCGTTTCACCATAGCATCACCCCGACAACCAAGGTCAGCACGAGGCTGACGATCAAAACGATCCGTGAACTGTTGCGCGCGGCCTCGAGCTCGAGCCCCTTGTGCAGATCGAGCAACAGAAAACGGATGCCGGCACAGAAATGGTGCAGGTAGGCCCACAGCAGCCCGAAGAGGATGAGCTTGATGAACCAGTTCGAAACCACGCTCTTATAGACCGCGAATGATTCCGGAGAACCGAGGCTGCGATCGAACAGAAACAGCAGGAACGGCAGAAACAGGAACAACCCGGCACCGCTGATCCGGTGCAGGATCGAGACAATCCCCGGCAACGGCAGCCGGATCTCGTTCAGCGCAAGGAACTTCGGCCTTGGCTTGCGCACTGTGGCATCTGACATGTTATACCCCTCTATGTGCGACCCAGTGGCCGCGTTACTCCCAACAGCAAAACAACACGCAATTATAACCGCCGATCGAATCCGTTGAGACGATCGCGCACATCAATTCAGCTCGTTCAGATAGAAGTGCTCGTCGGTCAGATACAACCCCCGCCGCCACTCGACCGGCTTGTCACCATAGGTATAAGTAACCCGCTCGACCGAAAGCAGCGGCTTGCCCTCTGGCACGCGCAGCGCCTCGGCAACCTGGCGATCAGCGGCAACCGCACGGATTCGCTCCTGCGCCCGGATCATGCGCAGACCAAAGCGGGTCTCGAACAGACTGTAGAGCGAACCACTCCACGACTGCAGCACCTCCAGTGTCAGACCCTGGAAGATCTCACCCGGCAGATAGATCTCATCAACCACCACCGGTTTGCCGGAGAATCGCAGCAGGCGACGGACGATGATGATCGGATCACCAGGACGGATGCCGAGCATCCTGGATGCCTCGTGGCCGGCACGTGCCTTCCAGCACTCGAGCGGCAGACTCTCGGGATGGGCAATCTCGCCATCCATGGGCACCAGACGCAGAAAGCGGAACAGCGCCCGCGGATCGTTGTGCGACGCCACATAGGTACCCTTGCCCTGCTTGCGGACGAGCATGTTCTCGGCCGCGAGCTCATCAACCGCCTTGCGCACCGTTCCTTGCGACACACTGAACCGCGCGGCAAGCTCCTGTTCACTCGGAATCAGTTGCCCTGGCCCCCATTCACCAGCCTCAAGCGCCTGAATCATCAGGTCCTTGATCTGGCGATAGAGCGGGCTGAAGGTGGGCGACTCGGGCATCATTCCGCTATTTCAGCATAAAAATTCAAACACGTCTATCTGTCGTCTTGTATCTTATATAAGACAGATAAGGTGAATTGACTTTCTCCTCATTGCCCACTACCATCTTCGCGTTCCGGCCACCCACTTCGACCCGTGCGAGCATTGCATCGCAACATTACAGGGTCCGCTTCGGGCGGACAACCGCTCGGCGCGTCAGCCGGCCGGATCCGGACACTTATCAGCCTTACACGTCTAATTGTCGCTTTTGAGGGAGTAATCAAATGAGCAAAGCCCCCGTACGCGTTGCAGTCACCGGCGCCGCCGGGCAGATCGGATACAGCCTGCTGTTCCGCATCGCCAGCGGCGAAATGCTGGGCAAGGACCAGCCCGTGATCCTGCAACTGCTCGATCTGCCGCAAGCCCAGAAGGCGGTCAGTGGCGTGATGATGGAACTCGATGACTGCGCCTTCCCGCTGCTCGCCGGAATGATCGCGACCGACGACCCCAATGTCGCCTTCAAGGACGCCCAGGTCGCGCTGCTGGTTGGCGCCCGTCCGCGCGGTCCCGGCATGGAGCGCAAGGATCTGCTCACCGAAAACGCCAAGATCTTCACCGTGCAGGGCGCGGCCATTGGCCAGCATGCGGCCCCCGACTGCAAGGTGCTGGTGGTCGGCAACCCCTGCAACACCAATGCTTACATCGCGATGAAAACGGCCGAAAAGTTTGGCCGCATTCCGGCCCGTAACTTCAATGGCATGCTGCGCCTGGACCACAATCGCGCCCTGTCGCAACTGGCAGCCAAGTCCGGTCGCGCCGTTTCGTCGCTGAAGAATCTCGTAGTCTGGGGCAACCATTCGCCGACCATGTACGCTGACTACCGGTTCGTGACCTCCAACGGTGACAAGGTCAAGGAACTGATCAATGACGACGCCTGGAACCGCGACACCTTCCTGCCCACCGTCGGCAAGCGTGGCGCCGCGATCATCGAAGCGCGCGGCCTCTCCTCTGCCGCTTCCGCGGCCAACGCCGCAATCGATCACGTTCGTGACTGGTGGCTGGGCTCGAACGGTGAATGGGTGACCATGGGTGTGCCGTCCGACGGCTCCTACGGGATTCCGGAAGGCATCATCTACGGCTTCCCGTGCACCACCGAGAACGGCGAGTACAAGATCGTCCAGGGTCTCGAGATCGACGACTTCTCGCGTGAACGCATGACCCACACCCTCAACGAACTGCTTGAGGAACGTGATGGCGTGAAGGATCTGCTGGGCTGACATCGCCCCGGATCCCGCTCACCGGTAGCAAGGCGCACGGCGTTCGTTCCGTGCGCTTTTTTTTGTCTCGCCGGGGACGACCCGGCATCCGAAGACGCAAGGAGTCGTACGATGAACCCGCACCCGAATGAAGTACTTTTCGAGGGCGAGAAACCATTCCCGGTACTGCCAGCGGTCGACCACTACGCAGGTTCCGAGAAGCTGATCCTCAAAGCATTGTCATTGCAGCAGCAGATGGGGCCGCTGTTTGACGTGACCTGCGATTGCGAGGATGGAGCGCCCGCAGGCCAGGAAACCGAACACGCCGGAATGGTGGCCTCGATCATCGCCAGCCCGGAAAATCGGCACGACCGCGTCGGAGTACGAATACACGACGTCACGCATCCGCACTGGCGGCGCGATCTCGACATATTGATCACAGGAGCGGGAGCGAGAATCGCCTTCGTGACGCTTCCCAAGGTTCGCGGCGTGACCGACGCAAGCGTGCAGGTCGACGCGCTTCGCACCCTCGAAGCACGGCACGGCATTGCACCGATACCAGTGCATGTGTTGATCGAAACCCACGGTGCACTACGCGAAGTATGGCAGATTGCCGCTCTTGACGCGGTCGAGTCGATCGATTTCGGATTGATGGATTTCGTGTCCGCCCATCACGGAGCGATCCCCGCATCGGCAATGCGCAGCCCGGGGCAATTCTCGCACCCCCTGGTCGTTCGTGCGAAAACCGAGATCGCAGCGGCTGCACTGGGCAACGGAGTGGTCCCATCGCACAACGTCACCACGGAACTGAAGGACATCGAATACATTCGAGCCGACGCCGCGCGCGCGCGCAACGAGTTCGGCTTCTTGAGGATGTGGAGCATTCATCCAAACCAGATTGAACCCATCATCGACGCCATGCGCCCGGATTTCTCCGAGATCGAGGAGGCTTCGGAGATCCTCGTAGCGGCTCAGAATCGGGCCTGGGGTCCGATTCAGCATGGCGGCCGCCTGCATGATCGGGCTTCTTACCGGTACTACTGGACATTATTGCAGCGCGCACACGCCACGGGATCACCGCTTGGCAAGGAAATCGAAACCCGTTTCTTTACCGTTGGCGACAGCGCCTGACCCAACCAGGCCCGCACTCCGAAACCAGTCGGAGTCGGGACCGCAGGCCGGCAACGCAATTACTTGTGCCGGAAACGGATCCGCGCCTTGGTCAGATCGTAGGGTGACAACTCCACGCTTACCCGGTCGCCCGCGAGCACACGAATACGGTGCTTGCGCATCTTCCCCGAGGCGTACGCGGAGACCGCCACACCGTTCTCGAGGGTGACACGAAAACGGGTATCCGGCAGAACTTCATCAACCACACCTTCCATTTCCAACAGTTCTTCCTTTGCCATTTACCTCTCCAGTTTTGGATTCTTGCTCACAGTCGAGCGAGAACCGGTGAGCGAACCGCCATCCCGCGTGGACAACGTTGCGACGAACGACACACCTCGCGTCGGCAATCAAGGGCGAACAGAAGTCAGACGACTTCACACGGGGTAACGAACGGTGCCGATCTCGCCGGCATGAGCGCCAATGCGCCAAAGACACACCGAACAGGATCCGCGACCCTTCGGCGTACAAGACGTGGATGAGTGAGTGCATCAACACATTCCACGCGAACAACGCTTCTGCCGTCATGCAAAAGCTGATTTAAATGTCAATTATACAGCAAAGCGTGACACCTGTCCCGGGGGCTTGCGAATCGCACAGTGCAGATGTTCTGGTGCCTGTGTTCCGACAAGGCTCTCACCCCATTCGTCACCCGTTGCGGCTGCACATACATCCGCGACGGATGCAGCTCTTGTCGCGGCATTCACGGTACTTCCAACGCAGAATACTAGGGCGTGTTCACAGGATCTGCGATAATCCGTACCATGGTTCAAGCACCCGCGCCCTCTCCCGATTACACCGTTTTCTTTGTCGACCTCGTCGGAAGTACAGAGCTGTACGAACGCGTCGGTGATTCGGTCGCTTTCAAGGTCGTCGATCGAACCCTCAAGGCAATGCAGCGCACCATCGAAGGCCATGATGGACGGGTCGTGAAGCATACTGGTGACGGTTTGATGGCGGTGTTTGGCAACCCCAACCAGGCTGCCGACACAGCAATATCGATGCACACTATGCTTCGTGACATGCCTCATGCCGGCGGTCAGCGGCTTGCAGTGCGTATCGGGTTTCACAGCGGAAGCGTGATTCAGAGCGGAGAAGACGTATTCGGCGAGACGGTCAACTTCGCCGCCCGGCTGATGGAGCTCGCGTCGCCGGGACGCGCGCTGACCACCGGAGACACCCGTACCAAACTGGTTCCGGACTGGCAGGACGTCCTCAACCCATTGCCACCACGGGTACTGCGCGGGGCATCCCGTCCAATCGAACTCTACGAATTGAAGTGCGATGCGATCGGTGAGATCACGGTTTTGCAATCACCCCATTTTCAACTCGGCGGCATTCACGAGCTGAAACTCTACTACCTCGACCGCGAGCTCGTGATCGACATCACCAATCCGGTAGTGCGCCTGGGTCGTGATACGGGTTCGGACATCCGTGTCGGCGACAATCGCGCTTCACGCAGACACGCCGAGATCGAACTGCGCGGAGACAAGTTCGTGCTCGTTGACCGCAGCAGCAACGGCACCTTCGTCGCGATCGATGGAGAAAAGGAGTTTCTGCTGTCACGTGAAGAAGCAGTATTACACGGCCAAGGGCACATCGCGCTTGGCGGCAGCTGCAACGGGAACCCATTCGCCATCAGCTTCGTCTGCCTTTGAACCGAAGCGCATCCAACACCATCGACGTTCGCGGAGGACGCTTTGCGCAAGATGATCAGGGAGCACGCAAGAGGTTCGGACGAGGATGCGTCGATCAGCGAACTTTCCCGCCTGCTCGTCGGCAGTCCGCAAGTCGGGACCGCGAATCCATCGGCAACGGGTGCCCACAACCCGCTCGACGCGCTGATGCACAATGACGTTCCCCTCAGGTCCATCCTGCGCCCGTTCATTCTCGAATGCCCTCCCGAAACGCCTGTCAGTGAAGCCGCGTCGCAAATGCGCGCTGCGAGGGTAAGCTCCATCATCGTCGTCGACAACGGCATCACAGCCGGCATCTGGACCGAACGGGATGCGTTGACCATCGACTTCACGGACCCGACGTCCTTCAACCGCCCGATACGACAGTTGATGAGCACACCGGTGCTGACCGTTCCGGACAGCCTCGGCATACATGACCTGGCGATTCGTTTCCGCGAGGACCAGGTGCGCCATTATCTGGTCGTGGACGCAACCGGCGCGCGCGTCGGCATCGTCTCCCAGACCGACGTGATTCTGAATCAGGGCATCGAGCACTATCTCAAGTTGCGCAGGGTCGATACCATCCTGAAAGGCAAACTCGAACCGCTGCTTGCATGCAACACCCTCGGTGATGCGACACGCCGGATGCGCGAGCACGCGACCGATGCCGTTGCGGTCGCCTATCCGGATGGCGACTACGGGATCATCACCGAGCGCGACATCGCCCGCCTCGTTGCCGAACGCAGCTGCGAACGTCCGATCGGCGAACTGGCCAGTCGCCCGTTGATCACCGTGGACGACAAGGCCAGTCTGTTTCGTATCCGCTGCCTGCTTGCCGACCGCGGCGTTCGCCACGTGGGCGTCGTGCGCGAAGACGGATCGCTGATCGATCTGATCAGTTTCAGTGACATCCTGACCGGGATGGAACTGGTCTACGTTCACGAGCTGCGCCAGGCCTTGCGTGACCGCGACAACGCCCTGAATGCGTCGCGCCGCAACCTCCATCTTGCCGAGAAAGTCATCGAGAGTTCGCTGGAAGGGATTCTGATCACGGACGAACGCTCCCGGATCATCTCCGTCAATCCCGCATTTACCCGGCTTACCGGCTACAGCGAAGAGGAGGTCCTCGGCAAGAACCCTTCGATGCTGTCATCCGGCCGTCAGGATCGCCGCTTCTATCAATCCCTCTGGCAGCAACTCATCGAAAACGGGCACTGGCAGGGCGAGATCTGGAACCGGCGAAAAAACGGCGAACTCTATCCCGAGCTACTCACGATCACCGCGATTCACGATCGCTCCGGAAGGCTGACCAATTATGCTGCCTTGTTCAGCGACATCAGCCAACTGAAGGAGAGCGAGGCCAAGATCCGCAACCTGGCGTACTACGACCCGCTCACCGGCCTCCCCAATCGACGCCTGCTCGAGGATCGCCTTCTGGTCGCACTGGCGCACGCCAGACGCGGCAGACTGCGCTGCGGTGTGCTGTTCGTCGATCTCGATCGCTTCAAACGCATCAACGACAGCCTCGGACACGAAGTCGGCGATGAGGTATTGACCGAAGTCGCACGGCGCCTCAAGTCCATACTGCGCGAGGACGACACGGTCGCCCGCATGGGCGGCGACGAGTTCATCGTCATCCTGAGCGACGTTCGGGACCCCGAGGACTGCTCCACAACCGCCTCGCGCATGATCGACGCGCTGATCAAACCGATTCACGTCAACCAGCACGAACTGGTCGTCACGACCAGCATCGGCATCGCCGTGTTTCCCGAAGACGGGGCCGACGGCACCACCCTGATCCGTAACGCCGACGTGGCGATGTACCGCGCAAAGAGCGAGGGGCGCAATACGTATCAGCTGTATCAGGCGACCATGAATGCCCGATCGCTCGAACATCTTTCACTGGAGAGTTCACTGCGCCACGCCCTGGCACGCAATGAGCTGTTGCTGCACTATCAGCCGGTGATCGACCCGCAAGGCGAGCAGGTCATCGGTGCGGAGGCATTGTTACGCTGGAACCATCCGCAACACGGCCTCGTGCCCCCGTCCGAGTTCATCGCCATTGCCGAGGAAACCGGACTGATCATCCCGATCGGCGCGTGGGTGTTACGCACCGCGTGCGAACAACAGCGTCGCTGGGCCAATGGCGGCGCATCCCAGCCGCCACGCATCATGGTCAATCTGTCGGCACTGCAGTTTCGCGACCGCGATCTCGTTCCTCTGGTGCAGCGGGTAATCCGCGAAACCGGGATCGACCCGGCAATGCTTACGCTGGAGTTCACCGAAAGCATGCTCATGGACGAAAGCGAAGAAGGCATCGCACTGCTCGAGGAACTGCGCACCCTCGACGTGCGCCTCGCGATCGACGATTTCGGTACCGGTTACTCCTCACTTGCCTACCTGAAACGCTTCCCCATCGACGAACTGAAGATCGACCGTCTGTTCATCCGCGACATCGACACTAATCCCGACGACGCCGCCATTGCCAGCGGGATCATTGCGCTGGCCCACAGCCTGGGGCTGCGGGTGGTCGCAGAGGGCGTCGAATCAGCCGCGCAACTCGAGATCCTGAAACGGCACCGTTGCGACCTGGTACAAGGCTTTCACTATGGCGCGGCGGTCGCGGCCGAGCGGTTTCCCGGCATCGGGCGGGATACCAAGCGACTTTCCGAGGTTTTTCGTCCTCCGGGGAGGTGATTCACCCCACCCTGGGGCCGACGCCACCTTCAATGACAGAACGCCCCCGCCGGAAAATCCGGACGGGGGCGTTTCTTCTTGTACGGGATGACCGGCGCGTCAGCGGCGCCGGCCCGGCCCGGTCTCCTCCGCCATCAGACCTCGACGGTATCCGCAACGTTGCGGAACTCTTCGATCTGATCGAAGTTCATGTAGCGATACACTTCACCGGCCTTGGCGTCGAGCGACTGGACCTGCTCCAGGTACTCGGCCACGGTCGGAATCTTGCCCATCAGCGCGCACACCGCCGCCAGTTCGGCCGAACCCAGATACACGCGGGTGTCGATGCCAAGACGGTTGGGAAAGTTGCGCGTCGAGGTCGACATCGCGGTGCTGCCCTTGCGGATCTGCGCCTGGTTGCCCATACACAGCGAGCAGCCCGGCATCTCCATGCGGGCACCGCTCTTGCCAAGCACGCTGTAGTAGCCTTCCTCGTTGAGGATCATCGCGTCCATCTTGGTCGGCGGCGCAATCCACAGACGGGTCGGAATGTCGGACTTGCCCTCGAGCACCTTGCCGGCGGCGCGGAAGTGGCCGATGTTGGTCATGCACGAGCCGATGAACACTTCGTCGATCTTGTCGCCAGCCACTTCGGACAGCGGCTTGACGTCGTCCGGATCGTTCGGGCAGGCCACGATCGGCTCCTTGACATCGGCCAGGTCGATCTCGATCACCGCGGCGTACTCGGCGTCGGCGTCCCCCTTGAGCAGTTCGCCGTTGGCGATCCACTCTTCCATCGCCTTGATGCGGCGCTTGAGGGTGCGTGCATCCTGATAGCCCTCGGCAATCATCCACTTCATCAGCGTGATGTTGGAGTTCATGTACTCGACGATGGGCGCCTTGTCCAGATGCACCGTGCAGCCCGCCGCGGAACGCTCGGCCGAGGCGTCGGACAGCTCGAACGCCTGCTCAACCTTGAGCTCCGGCAGACCTTCGATCTCGAGGATGCGACCGGAGAAGATGTTCTTCTTGCCCTTCTTCTCGACCGTCAGCAGACCTTGCTGAATGGCGTAGTACGGGATCGCGTTGACCAGGTCACGCAGGGTCACGCCCGGCTGCATCTTGCCCTTGAAGCGCACCAGCACCGATTCAGGCATGTCCAGCGGCATCACGCCGGTGGCCGCGGCAAAGGCGACCAGACCGGAGCCGGCCGGGAAGGAGATGCCGATCGGGAAGCGGGTGTGGCTGTCGCCGCCGGTGCCGACGGTATCCGGCAGCAGCAGACGGTTGAGCCAGGAGTGGATCACGCCGTCGCCCGGACGCAGCGAAACGCCGCCACGGGTGCTGATGAAGCTCGGCAGCTCGCGGTGCATGCGCACGTCGACCAGCTTGGGATAGGCGGCAGTGTGGCAGAACGACTGCATCACCAGATCGGCGGAGAAACCGAGGCAGGCCAGGTCCTTGAGTTCGTCGCGAGTCATCGGGCCGGTAGTATCCTGCGAGCCGACGGTGGTCATCTTCGGTTCGCAGTAGGTGCCCGGGCGAATGCCCTGACCTTCCGGCAGACCGCAGGCACGGCCAACCATCTTCTGCGCCAGCGAGAAGCCCTTGCCGGAATCGACCGGTGCCTGCGGCAAACGGAACAGCGTGCTCACCGGCAGACCCAGCGCTTCGCGCGCCTTGGTGGTCAGGCCGCGGCCGATGATCAGCGGGATACGACCACCAGCGCGTACCTCGTCGAGGATCACGCCGGTCTTGAGCTGGGATTCGGCGATGACTTCGCCGTTCTTCAGTGCAGTGATTTTTGCGGTGGAATGGTCGATCTTGAGTTCGACCTCGTCGCCCATCTCCATCTGGTTGACGTCGATCTCGATCGGCAGCGCGCCAGCGTCTTCCATGGTGTTGAAGAAGATCGGTGCGATCTTGCCGCCGAGGCAGACGCCGCCAAAACGCTTGTTGGGCACAAAGGGGATGTCTTCGCCGGTAAACCACAGCACCGAGTTGGTGGCGGACTTGCGCGAGGAGCCGGTGCCGACCACGTCGCCGACGTAGGCGACCAGGTTGCCCTTGGCCTTGAGCTCTTCGAGGAACTTGACCGGACCACGCACACCCGCTTCTTCCGGCTCGATGCCCGGGCGCGGGTTCTTCAGCATGGCCAGCGCGTGCAGCGGGATGTCGGGGCGCGACCAGGCATCCGGCGCGGGCGACAGGTCGTCGGTGTTGGTTTCGCCGGAGACCTTGAAGATGGTGACCTTCATCGACTCGGGCACTTCCGGGCGGCTGGTGAACCACTCGGCGTCGGCCCACGACTGCATCACCGCCTTGGCGTTGGCGCTGCCCTTCTCGGCCAGTTCCTTGACGTCATGGAAGTAGTCGAACATCAGCAGGGTCTTCTTGAGCCCTTCAGCGGCGATGGAACCCACTTCTGCGTCGTCGAGCAGGTCGATCATCGGCTTGATGTTGAAGCCGCCCAGCATGGTGCCGAGCAGTTCGGTGGCCAGGGCAGCAGACACCAGCGCACAGGTTTCCTCACCCTTGGCGACCTTGGCGAGGAACTCGGCCTTGACCTTGGCCGCGTCGTCCACACCGGCCGGCACGCGATAAGTCAGCAGCTCGACCAGGAATTCTTCTTCGCCGGCGGGCGGGTTCTGCAGCAGTCCGACCAGATCGGTGGTCTGCTGCTTGTCCAGCGGCAGCGGCGGGATGCCGAGGGCGGCACGTTCGGCAACATGGGCACGGTAAGCTTCAAGCACGGCGGTTTCCTTCCATCGTTGAAGTGGCAGGGCACCCGGATCGTGTCCGGATGAAATTTTCGACATTATATGTCTTTTATAAGACTTGCGGTGCAACGCAACAAAAACTTGCCGGTTCATGCACGACACAATGCCATGCAGGCGGGCATGCAGAGCGATGATAAAGCCGCTATTGTACGCTGCGCCGGCCCGCTTTTGCAGCGCCCCGGCCACTTCGCCCGCGGGCATCGCACTGAACGCCCGTGCCGGGGGGTAGTCACAGCCCTACCACGACCCATCAATCCAGCGGTCCATTCCGGCCCGCTCCCGCATGACGTTAGGAGGTGGTTTCCATGCTGAACAATGCTTTCGATGCGCTCGGTCAGTTCTCCACGCCCTCGGGTGACCAGGGCTACTATTACGACCTCGCGGCACTCGAGCGTGCCGGCCTCGGCAAGGTCTCCCGTCTGCCGGTTTCGTTGCGGATCGTGCTCGAAGCGGTGCTGCGGCATTGCGACGGCCACAAGGTCACCGAGGAACACGTACGCCAGCTCGCGGGGTGGCAACCGAATGCGCCACGCAGCGATGAGATCCCGTTCATCGTCGCCCGCGTGGTGCTGCAGGACTTTACCGGTGTGCCGCTGTTGTGCGACCTGGCGGCGATGCGCAACGTCGCCGCCGGCATGGGGCGCGATCCGAAGCTGATCGAACCACTGGTGCCCGTCGATCTCGTGGTCGATCACTCCGTACAGGTGGATGAATACGGCTCACCGATTGCGCTGCGTCGCAACATGGAACTCGAGTTCGAGCGCAATCGCGAGCGCTATCAGTTCATGAAGTGGGGGATGCAGGCCTTCGACACCTTTCGCGTGGTACCGCCGGGCATCGGCATCGTCCATCAGGTCAACCTGGAGTACCTGTTCCGCGGCGTGCGCGCGCAGGACACGGCGAAGGGCCCGCTGTACTTCCCGGACACCCTGGTCGGGACCGACTCACACACCACCATGATCAACGGCGTCGGGGTGGTCGGCTGGGGCGTGGGCGGCATCGAGGCGGAAGCCGGCATGCTCGGCCAGCCGGTGTATTTTCTGACGCCGGACGTCATCGGCGTGGAGCTCAAGGGCCAGCTCAACGAAGGCGTCACCGCCACTGACCTGGTGCTGACCGTCACCGAGCTGCTGCGCCGCGAGAAAGTGGTCGGCAAGTTCGTCGAGTTCTTCGGTGAAGGCACGGCCAGCCTGTCGGTGACCGACCGTGCCACCATCGCCAACATGGCCCCCGAGTACGGCGCGACGATGGGCTTTTTTCCGGTGGATGCAAAAACAGTCGAATACATGCGCAACACCGGGCGCGACGACGATGAATGCGAGCGCTTCGAGGCCTGGTTCCGCGCCCAGGGCCTGTTCGGCATTCCACTTGCCGGTGACATCGATTACACCCGCGTGGTCACCCTGGACCTGGCGTCCATCGTGCCTTCACTGGCCGGCCCCAAGCGCCCGCAGGACCGTATCGAACTGCAGGACATGGAAGAAGTGTTCAACCGCCTGCTGTGCACCCCGGTGGTCGACGACGGCTTTGGCCAGCCCGAGGCTGCTCTCGGCACGCGGTTTCCAACGGACCTGCCCGGCGTCGCGCTGGGCCACGGCGACATCCTGATCGCCGCGATCACATCCTGCACCAACACCAGCAATCCGGCGGTGCTGATCGCCGCCGGCCTGCTCGCGAAAAAGGCCGTCGCCAAGGGCTTGACGGTGGCGCCGCACATCAAGACCTCGCTCGCCCCGGGTTCGCGGGTCGTCACCGATTATCTGGAGAAGGCGGGATTGCTCGAACCGCTCGCCCGCCTCGGCTTTGCGCTGGCCGGCTACGGCTGCACCACCTGCATCGGCAACGCTGGCGACCTTGCCCCCGAGTTGAACCAGGCCATCACAGAGCACAACATCGTCGCTGCGGCGGTGCTGTCCGGTAACCGCAACTTCGAAGCGCGCATCCACCCCAACATTCGCGCCAATTACCTCGCCTCGCCGCCGCTGGTCGTGGCCTTCGCCATCGCCGGCCGCGCCAACATAGACCTTGCCAATGAACCGCTGGGCACGGGCAGTGACGGGCATCACGTCTATCTGCGCGACATCTGGCCGAGCTCTGACGAGATCAATGCGGTCCTGCCGTTTGCTCAGGATCCGGCCACCTTCAAGCGCCTGTATGCCGACTTCACCCGCGACCATGACCTGTGGAACGAGATCCCGGCCACAACCGGCCAAGTCTATGAATGGCCGGCGTCCACCTACATCGCCAGACCGCCGTTCTTCGATGATTTCTCGAGCGAGCCCGGCGGCATCGGCGACATTGTGGGCGCACGGGTGCTGCTGATGCTCGGCGACTCGGTCACCACCGACCACATCTCGCCGGCCGGCTCTTTCGCCGAAACCACCCCGGCTGGCCGGTGGCTGAAAGCGAAAGGCATTGAACGCAAGGACTTCAACTCCTACGGATCGCGTCGCGGCAACCACGACATCATGGTGCGCGGCACCTTTGCCAACGTACGGGTGAAGAACCTGATGCTGCCCGCCGACGACAACGGCAAACGCGTCGAGGGTGGCTTCACGCTGCTCGACGGCAAACAGACCACGGTGTTCGAGGCGGCCACCGCCTGGATGACGCGCGGGGTGCCGACGGTGATCTTCGCCGGCGAAGAGTACGGTACCGGTTCGAGCCGCGACTGGGCGGCCAAGGGCACCCTGCTGCTGGGCGTGAAGGCGGTGATCGCGCGCTCCTTCGAGCGCATCCATCGCTCGAACCTGGTGGGCATGGGCGTGCTGCCGCTGCAGTTCAAGGGCGACGATTCCTGGCAGAAACTCGGTCTCACCGGGGACGAACGCTTCGACATTCGTGGCGTCGATGGCGGACTCACGCCGCAGCAGGATCTCACCCTGATCATCCATGGCGACGATGGCAGCGCCCGCGAAGTGCCGGTGCTGTGCCGCATCGACACCCCCATCGAGGTCGAGTACTACCGCCATGGCGGCATTCTGCCGTTCGTGCTGCGCGAGATTCTGGCCCGACCCTGAGTCACCGCCCTCCGCTGGCGCCCCCGCTAACCGCGGGCGGAGGCGCCAGAACCTCGTCACCCACCTTCAGCCATCTTTTCCAGCGCTTCGAGCGTCGCCTTGGCCGTGCCTGACCTCGAAGAGACTATCCGCAGGTGTGCGCGGCGTGTTGCGAAACTTGACGTGATCGGGCGAAGTCGCGCCCCCGGTCATGACGAAACTCATTGCCTCATCGATCGTCCAGTCGGTTGACACGAGGTTTGCCACCGGCACGATCTCGATGTAGCCCGAAGTCGGATTCGGCGAGGTCGGCACATACACCACGGCGAGGTCCTCGCCGCTGTCGGCATCCTTGAGCACCTTGGTCACCAGCCCGACCGCCTTCATCTCGGAGGATGGAAAGCTGATCAGCACCACCCGCTGCACGCCGGCCGGCTTTTCCTTGATCACCGACAGAAAGCGCTTGGTGCCGCCGTAGATCGCCGCCACCATCGGAATGTTCTGCACCAGCGATTCCAGCCAGTGGATGATGCGCTGCCCGATCACCCGCGATGCCACCCAGCCGACCACATACAGGATCACCAGCGTGATCGCGACCGCCAGCGCCGACTGAAAGCCCGGCTGCAGCAGAAACTCCGACACCGTCGGCCAGTCGCGGCGCAGCGCGCGCGCAAGGCCAACCACCCACGGCTCACCGACCCGCGACAAACGGGTGAATATGAAATTGAAGACCAGCCACGTCACCCAGAGCGGGGCGACGGTCAACACCCCGAGGATGAGGTAACGCGGCGTGCGTTTCACGCGCTGTTCGGTTTCCGGTTTCATCTCCAAACGCTCTGCATCACGGGCTGCCCTGGTTCACGGAAAAATGTGGTCGCAAGTCAAGCTTATCAAGTGCCGCCGCTTCGTGGCATATTCGTTCACGATGATGACCCCTTTCAGCTTATCTCACTGCTCTCTCCCCTTCTCTCATCCGTCCTTCTTCGACAACATGGCCAGACGCAAGAACGAACCCGCCGTCCGCCCCTGCCCCTGCCAGTCGGGGCTGGCGCTACACCTGTGCTGCGCGCCACGCATCGACGGCGAGGACCCGGCGCAGGACGCCGAAGCCCTGATGCGCAGTCGCTACACCGCCTACGCCCTCGGCGAGGCTGGCTATCTGCTGCAGACCTGGCACGCATCCACCCGCCCGGCGACGCTGGACCTCGACGAGGGCGGCGTGGCACGCTGGATCGGGTTGAAGGTCCTGCACCACATCGTGACCGGTACCGACAGCGCGATGGTCGAATTCATCGCCCGCTACCGGCACGGCGGGCGGGCACATCGACTGCACGAACGCAGTCGCTTCATCCGCGAGGATGGACGCTGGTTCTACATCGACGGCGAAATCGACCCGCCACAACCATAACGCGTCACCGAAAGACAACCATCACATTTCGTTCAAGGACACGTAACAAAGCACCATCAGCATTGCGCCCTTCAAAAGGACTCGTGACAACCAGTGAGGGCGTTTCTGATGGAACAGCGTACGTGCACCATGATCATCGACAACGGTAACGGCGACGAGCCGTTGTGCAACACCTCGAACAACCCCAGCTTCGAGCAGGTACTTTCCGCCCGAATGAGCCGCCGCGGTGTGCTCAAAGGCAGCCTCGGCGCCTCGATCGCGCTGATGTTCGGCGGCGCGCTGAGCGCCTGTGGCGGCGGTGGTGGCAGCTCCGGTTCGGGGGGCGGCGGCACACCGGCGCCGCGCTCGCTGCTCGGTTTCGATGCTGTGCCGGTCAGTGACGCCGACACCATCGTCGTCCCGTCGGGCTATCGCAGCCAGCCGCTGGCCATGTGGGGCGAGCCGATCAGTGCTCATTTCCCGGCCTTCAACCCGATCGCCAATACCGGTGCCGACCAGGGCCACCAGATGGGCAGCCACCATGACGGCATGCACTTTTTCCCGATCGAAGGACAGGATCCCTATGAAGGGAGTTCCACCGACGGCCTGCTGGTGATGAACCACGAGTATGTCGAACCACGCTTCATGCACGCCTCCGCGGTTGGAGTCGCACTGAGCCGCAGCGCCGTGCCACCGCTGACCGATGGCAAGCGCCCGGCTGACGAGGTGCTCAAGGAACTCAACGCCCACGGTGTCTCCGTGGTGCGCGTACAACGTCAGGCCGGTGGTCAGTGGGCGATCGTGGCCGATCACCGCAATCGCCGCATCACCGGCCTCACCGAAATGGAGATTTCCGGCCCTGTGCGTGGCGACGACAAGGTCAAGACCAAGTTCAGCCCGGACGGGACCCGCACCCGCGGCACGCTCAACAACTGCGCCCACGGCGTCACACCGTGGAACACCTACCTCACCTGCGAGGAAAACTGGGCCGGCTACTTCGTCAACCGCGGCGAGCGCCCGCGCGAGCACGCCCGCTACGGCGTGGCCACCACCAACGCCCGCTACGGCTGGGACCTGGCCGACAACGGCGCAGACGAGTACGTGCGCTTCGACGTCACCGCCCACGGCGACAGCGCCACCGAAGACTATCGCAACGAGCCCAACACCTTCGGCTGGGTCGTCGAGATCGACCCCTTCGCCCCCAACTCCACGCCAGTCAAACGCACCCACCTCGGCCGCTTCGCCCATGAGGGCGTGATCTTCCAGCCCGCCGTCGAAGGCCAGCCCGTGGTGTGCTACTCGGGCGATGACGCCGGCAATGAGTACATCTACAAGTTTGTCAGCGCCCGCCCCTTCCAGCGGGCCACCGCCAACGGCAGCCTGCTCGATGAAGGCACGCTGTATGTGGCGCGTTTCAACGAGGACGGTACTGGAACCTGGCTGCCGCTGACCTTTGGCGTCGGGGCGCTGACCCCGGCCAACGGTTTTGCCAGCCAGGCCGACGTGCTGCTCAACACCCGCCTTGCCGCCGACGCCGTCGGCGCGACCAAGATGGACCGTCCCGAGTGGGGCGCAGTCGATCCGTCCAACGGCATGGTGTACTTCACGCTCACCAACAACACCTCCCGTACCGAGGCCGATGCCGCCAACCCGCGCGTAAACAGCCGCTGGGGCCACATCATCCGTTGGGCCGAAGCCGGCGGCAATGGCGCCGCGACCAGCTTCCAGTGGGACATCTTCCTGCTGTCCGGCCCGACTTCGGATTCAGAGTTCAACGGTCAACCGCTCGACGCCGACCAGATCCACAACAGCCCGGACGGCCTGTGGTTCGATCGCGACAGCCGCCTGTGGATCCAGACCGACATCAGCGAGAGCGTGATGAACACGGGCGACTGGGCCCAGTTCGGCAACAACCAGATGCTGGCCGCCGACCCCGTCAGCAAGGAGTTGCGCCGCTTCCTGACCGGCCCGCTGGGTCAGGAGATCACCGGCGTGACCACCACTCCGGACGGCAAGACGATGTTCATCAACGTCCAGCACCCAGGCGCGACGACCACGCCCGCCGAGTTCGCCGCTGGCACATTGCGCGGCACGTGGCCGAACATCGGCATGTATCCGCGCTCGGCCACGGTCGTCATCACCCGTGACGACGGCGGTGTGATCGGCGCCTGATCTTCTTGACGCCGTCGCGCGTCCGATCCGGACGTGCTGCATGCGGGGCGAACCGTGACCAAGGGTTCGCCCCGCAGTTCATCAGCGACCGCCATTCACTCTGGCCCGCAGCGAACCGCGCACGCGCGCGACACCATCCCGTCGCAACCGGTCTGAGCCACGGTGCTCCATGCGAACGGTTCCTGTGCCTCGCTGGCGCATCCTTCGTCAAACCATTCGGCCTTTCCGACCTGCACGATGTCCGTCCGCCCGATTCGACGCCTCAATCACGCCGAAGCCCTTCGTCAGCAGCCAAGGTAGTAGTACCATTCGGGATCGTTCGCCCAACCCCGCTCGCAATGCCCAGACTCCGGCTGTCCAATCGCGCAACACGCCTCGCCGTCGCTCTGCTCTGGCTCGTCGCCATCGCCATCGCGGCCGTGATCAGCGCCGAGTTGCTGACACGTCTTATCGAGACCGAACCCGTCCATGCTCGTGTCGATGGCACGTCCGACCCACGTGCTGCCGCACGCCAGATCATTGGCCGTGCGCCAATGGCGACAGTGGACACGCAGATCGCACCCAACGCCGCGACTCCCCGGGAATCCCTCGATTACACCCTGATCGGGCTCGCCACCGGCTTTGGCGACGCACCGGGCTTCGCCTTGCTGCGTCCGGCGAATGGCCCTGTGTTCTCGGCCAGCGTCGGCGAAACCATTGCGCCGGGAGTCACGCTTGCCGCGATCCACGCTGATCGTGTCGAACTCTCACGCGGCAACGTGCGCGAAACCATCACCCTGACGCGTACCCTCGCACAGGGCGCCCCATCCCCCGTCGTGGTGCCCCAACGACCACAATCCATTCCCGCCAACCAGCGATAACACCATGCGTTTTTCTCTCCGCGTCTCACGGCTTCTCGCCGCGCTTGTACTCAGTGCGACGGCGCTGTCGGTTTCCGCCGCCGATTCCGACGACGAAACCGTATCGCTCAACTTTGCGAATGCCGACATCGACGCCGTCGTGGACGCCATCGGCAAGATTACCGGGCGCAACTTCCTCGTGGACCCGCGTGTGCGCGGTACGCTGAACATCATCACCAATACCCCGGTGTCTCGCGACCTCTCCTACCAGATTCTGCTCTCGGCGCTGCGCCTGCAAGGGTTTACCGCGGTGGAAGGCCCGGGAGGCGTGACCAAAATCCTGCCCGAAGCCGATGCCAAGCTGCACGGCGTGCCGGTAGGCACCGGCACGCGGACCGATAATGGCGACAACCTGATCACTCAGGTGTTTCCGATGAAGCACGAGTCGGTGGCGCAGATGCTGGCCGTCGTGCGCCCGCTGGTCGCCCCCAACAACACCGTCACCGCGTTTCCGTCGAACAACGTGCTGGTCGTCACCGACTACGCGGAAAACATTCGTCGCATCGCCGCCATCATCGAGTCGGTGGACGTGCCCCAGGGCGACGTCACGGTGATCGAACTCGAGCATGCGATCGCGATGGATCTGGCCTCGACCATCACCCGGTTGATGGGCGATGGCTCGGCCGCCACCCAGCCACAAGGCGGCGAGATCTCGCAACGGGTGCAAGTCATCCCCGAACCCCGTACCAACACCTTGCTCGTTCGCGCGGACAATCCGGCACGCATCCGCGCGGTGCGTCAGCTGGTTGCCTCGCTCGACCGCCCTGGCGCAGGCGGCAACATCCACGTCGTCTATCTGCGCAACGCGCAGGCCACCAGCGTGGCGGAAACCCTGAACGCGGCGCTGTCCGGCGAGGGTTTCTCCGGCTCGGCCGCAGCCTCCGCGCGGCGCACGACCACGGCACCGACGGGCGGCACCGACACCACCGATGGGCGCGCCATCACCGGCCTTTCGGCAGCATCCGAGGGATCAGCCGGCGGTGCCGTAGTACAGGCCGACCCGGTCAACAACGCGCTCATCATCGTGGCACCCGAATCGACCTATCGCAATCTGCGCCATGTCATCGACAAACTCGACCGGCGCCGCGCCCAGGTCTTCATCGAGGCGCTGATCGCGGAGATCTCATCCGATCGCGCCGCCGAGTTTGGCATCCAGTGGCAGACGGCCAACCTCGGCAACAGCGGCACCCAGTTGCTCGGTGGCACCAATTTCGGCGGATCGGGGCAGAACATCATCGGCGCGGCAGCCAACATCGCCTCGGTGGGCACCGGCATGAACCTGATGATCGGCCGTGGCACGGTCAAGGTGCCCATCGGCGGAGAGATGGTGGAAGTGTTCAACCTCAGCCTGCTGGCGCGCTTTCTCGAATCGGACAACCGCACCAACATCCTGTCGACGCCGACACTGGTCACGCTCGACAACGAGGAAGCCAAGATCGTCGTCGGCCGCAACCTGCCCTTCGTCACCGGCTCATTCACCAACACCGGTGGCACCACGCCGGAGAACCCGTTCCAGACCATCGAGCGGCGCGATGTCGGACTCACCCTCGAGGTACGCCCCCAGATCTCCGAAGGCGGTGCGATCAAGCTCGACATCTACCAGGAAGCCTCGTCGGTGCTGCCCACCGTCGACGACAGCCGCGGGCCGATCACCAACACGCGCTCGATCAAATCCACGGTACTGGTCGACGACGGCGCCATCATCGCCCTCGGCGGGCTGGTCGAGGACAGCTTCACCTCGGGCGAGGACAAGGTACCGATATTGGGCGACATCCCGGTCGCCGGGAACCTGTTCCGCTATCGCAACCGGCAACGGGCAAAGACCAACCTCGTGGTCTTTCTGCGTCCGGTCATTCTCCGGGACCAGGAAAGCTATACCGAACTCACCCAGTCGCGCTATGACTACGTGATCGGCCAGCAGAACGAAATCTCCGCCCCAGTGCGCCTGATGCGCAATGAACCGGAAGCGCCCAGCCTGCCAACCCGGAGCAACCCCGGTGCCACGGCGGATACCGGCGAACCCGATGCCGAGTGGTCGCTGCAGGAACCCGCACCGGTGGTCGAGGCGCGCATCATGCCGGTCGACCAGGGCCGCCTGCTGCGCTGAGGACTCCGACGATGACGGTCGCCACCTCCTCCCCCCTTCCCTACGCATTCGCGCGCAAGCACGGTGTGTTGCTGCAAGGCGTCGAAGACGGGACCGCGCGCGTGCTGCTGCGCGAGGACGCCGACGCGGTCGCGCTCGCCGAGGTGCGTCGCGAGACCGGCCTGCGCCTGGCCATCACCCGGGTGTCGGTGCGCGAATTCGAGCATCATCTCGCCGAAGCCTACAGCAACAGTGACAGCACCGCCGCCGAGGTGCTCGCCGACGTCGGCCAGGACGTGGACATCCGGCAGCTGATGACCGAACTGCCGGCCGTCGCCGATCTGCTCGACACCCAGGATGACGCCCCGATCATCCGCATGATCAACGCCCTGCTCACCCAGGCGGTGCGCGAGGCAGCGTCCGACATTCATATCGAACCTTACGAACGACACTCCGTCGTACGTTTGCGTCGCGACGGCGTCCTGCGCGACATCGCCCAACCGCATCGCGGCCTGCACGCGGCAATGGCGTCGCGGATCAAGATCATGGCCAACCTCGACATCGCCGAGAAGCGGCTGCCGCAGGACGGGCGGCTGAGCCTGCGCCTGGCGGGCCGCCAGGTCGATGTGCGGGTGTCCACGCTGCCCACCACCCACGGCGAGCGCATCGTGTTGCGCATCCTCGACAAGTCCGCCGCACAGTTCGGTCTCGACATGCTGGGCATGGCCGACGACACCCGCGCGAGGTTTGGTACCCTGCTCACCCAGCCTCACGGCATCATCCTGGTCACCGGCCCCACGGGCTCGGGCAAGAGCACCACCTTGTACGCCGCCATCCAGGCGATGGACGCCGCGCATCAGAACATCGTCACCGTCGAGGATCCGGTCGAATTCGATCTGCCCGGTGTCGGCCAGATCCATGCCAATCCCAAGATCGGGCTCACCTTTGCCCACGCCTTGCGCGCGATCCTGCGCCAGGATCCGGACGTGATCATGATTGGCGAAATCCGCGATCTGGAAACCGCGCAAATCGCCGTCCAGGCCAGCCTCACCGGCCACCTGGTGCTCGCCACGCTCCATACCAACGACGCCACCTCGGCCGTCACCCGGCTGGTGGACATGGGCGTCGAGCCTTTCCTGCTCGCCTCCACCCTGCGGGGCGTGCTCGCGCAACGCCTGATCCGCCGCCTGTGTCCGGTCTGCCGCAGCGTGCATCCGGCCGACGCCTCAGAACGCGGGCTGGTCGGCGAACAGTGTCCGACACAGTTGTGGCGGGCAACGGGGTGCCCCCAGTGCAATCACACCGGCTACGCCGGGCGCAGCGGCATCTACGAACTGCTCACCGTCGACGACACGGTGTCGCGTCTGATCCACGACAGCGCCGACGAGTCCCGCTTGCGCGAAACCGTGCGCCACGCAGGCACCCGCGGCCTGCGCGACGACGGCCTTCGCCACGTGGTCGCCGGCACCAGCTCGGTCGAAGAGCTGTTGCGCGTGACAAGGGACTGACGCCCCATGACCGCGTTTCGCTACAAGGCCGTCGACCAGACCGGGCGCGAATCGGCCGGGGTACTGGAAGCCGACACCAGTCGCGCGGCACGTGCCCTGCTGCGCGAACGCGGACTGTTCCCGGTCGAAGTCAGCAGCGTTTCCGGCCGCGGCGAGCGCGCAGCGACCTCGTCCCGGTTGCGCGAGGCCGATTTGACGCTGATCTCGCGCCAGTGGTCCACCCTGCTCGCTTCGGGACTGACCGTGGAACAGGCGCTGGCCGCACTGATCGAGCAGGCGGAAAACGATTCCGTGCGGCAGTTGCTCGCCGGCGTGCGCTCCGAAGTGCTTGCCGGCTTCAGTCTGCGCGCCGCGCTCGACCGTTATCCGTCGGCATTTCCGACGATCTACCGGGCCTCGGTTGCCGCTGGCGAAAAGTCCGGAGAACTGGCGAACGTGATGGTGCAACTGGCGGACTTTCTCGAACGCCGCAACAGCCTGCGCCAGAAAACGCTGCAGGCGCTCATTTATCCGGTCATCGTCGCCCTGGTGGCGCTAATGGTGGTGGTCGGGCTGATGACCTATGTCGTCCCTCAAGTGGTGGGGGTGTTCCAGCAAGGCAACCAGCAACTGCCCGCGCTCACCCGCGGCATGATCTTCGTCTCCGATCTGCTGCGCGACTGGGGCGCTCTGATGCTGGCCGGCATCGGCGTGGCCGGGCTGATCGGTCACTGGATGCTGCGCGAACCCGCCGTTCGCCGCGTATGGGATCGCTGGCTGCTTGGCCTGCCAGTCCTGGGGCGTCACCTGCGCACGCTGGATGCGACCCGTTTTGCCGGCACGCTCGCGATTCTCGCCGGCAGCGGCGTCCCCTTGCTCTCCGCGCTCGAAGCCGGACGCCAGGTCGTCGCCCGCCTGCCACTGCAGGACGCGCTGCTCGACGCGATCGAGAAGGTACGCGAAGGCCAGAGCCTGTCACGCGCGCTGGGCGCCAGTCGCGCCTTTCCGCCGCTACTCATTCACATGATCGCCAACGGCGAATCGACCGGCCGCCTCGACGAGTTGCTTGAACGCGCCTCGAAGCTGCAGCAACAGGAACTGGAAAACCGCACCACCACACTGACCAGCCTGCTCGAACCGCTGTTGCTGCTGACCATGGGTGCGCTGGTACTGCTCATCGTGCTCGCGGTCATGCAACCCATCATCGAGATCAACACGCTACTGAGGTAACACAATGCAGGGTTTCACGCCTTCACGCCGCTCGCGCCCATCGCGCGGTTTCACGCTGATCGAGGTCATGGTCGTCATCGTCATCCTCGGGGTGCTGGCATCACTCGTGGTGCCACGGGTGATGAGCCGTCCCGACGAAGCACGCGTGGTCGCAGCCAAACAGGACATCGCCACCATCATGCAGGCGCTGCGCCTTTACAAGCTCGACAACCGGCATTATCCGAGCAATCAGCAGGGATTGCGGGCTCTGATCGAGCGGCCGACGGTGGAGCCGGTGCCAGAGAACTGGAAACCGTATCTCGAACGCCTGCCCACCGACCCCTGGGGGAATCCCTACCAATATCTCAATCCGGGCCTGCGTGGGGAGGTCGACGTGATGAGCTTCGGCGCCGACGGCCGCGCCGGCGGCAGCGGCTTCGATGCCGACATCGGCTCATGGGAGCAGTGAGCCGGACCGGCCCCACAACCTTCATTGCCCGCAATGCCATCACGCCCCGCACCTGGTAGCCTGCAGTACCCGCCGTCCACGCAATGCCTGGTGGCGGCGGCATCGCGCATCGCGGAAGTCCCTCGCGAACACACGGCTTCGTTCCGCTACGGCATGCCCAGCGCCCGGTTCAGGAGGCACGCGCGCCAAGGTTTTACGCTGATCGAGGTGCTGGTCGTGCTCACCATCGTCGGTCTGGTCGCCTCGGGGATCTCGCTCAGCCTCGAGACGCTGCGCGGTCGCGACACCGACCGGGCCATCGAGCGCCTGCGCCACGTGCTCGAACACACTGCTGAACGAGCACAGACACGCGGACAGCCCATCGCCCTCGAACTGCTCACCGACGGCTACCGCTTCAGCACCCTCGACACGGACGGACGCTGGGTAGCCTTCGAAGAAGCGCCACTGTTCGTCGAACGCGTCCTGCCCAACGACCTCTCATGGGGCGGATTGCGTCTTGATACCGGCGAAACGCGGCGCCTGGTGTTTGGCAACCGCGCGCCGCGCTTCGAGCTCGCCGTCGACACCCCGGCAGGCAGAGTCCTGCTGTCCGGCACGCCGACCGGTGCGGTCAGCATTGACGGGAAGGGGCGATGACGAGAACTCGCCGATCCGCCCCGCGTGGCTTTACCTTGCTCGAATGCCTGGTCGCGCTGGCCATACTCGCCGTGGCGATGACGGCGGCGCTGCGCGCAATGGGCAGTACCGCCCAATCCACCGCGACCGTGCGCGAACACACCCTCGCCAGCTGGGTGGCGCAGAACCGGCTCGCCGAATTGCGCGCGCTTGAGGCCTGGCCTGCCGTCGGCAACAGCCAGGGCCGTGCAGTTCAGGCCGGTCGTCAGTACGTCTGGCGCGAGCGTATCGAGCGCACCCCGAACCCCTTGTTTCGTCGCGTGGAGATCCAGGTATTCGAGGCGGGAGGCGAAGTTCCGCTGGCGACCCTGTCGGGCTTCGTGGTGAGGCCGTTGCGATGAATCGGCGGCGCGCACGAGTTCTGGAGCAATCTCCATGCGGTTCCCGCCTGGGCGGACTGACGCTCATCGAGCTGATGGTGGCGCTCGCCGTTTTCGCGATTCTGGGCACGCTCACCTATCGTGGCACGGTAAACATGCTCGACGGTCGCGAACAGGTCGAGCGTGAGCTTGAGCGCTGGCGCGAGATCGGCCGCGCCCTGCACATCATCGAAACCGAGCTGCTGCAAGTCGTCGCCCCGGCCCTGCCGCCCGGGGCGCAGCGCCCACCCGCGCTGCGTCTGCACACGCTGGACGACGGCAGCGAGCTGGTGTTTCTCGGCCTGGCGGGCGGCAGTCATCCCGAGCGCATCGGATTTCGTCATTCCGGCGATCTGCTCGAGTGGGTCCGCCATCCCGAGGGTCGGCCCGACCAGACTGAACGCGACATTCTGCTGACCGAGGTTACTGCGGTCCGCTGGCAGTTCGTCGACCAACAGGACTGGATCGCGCACTGGCCACCGGCCGAAGCCGATGCCGATCGCCTCCCGCCCGGCGTCCGCATTGAACTCGACCTGCCAGCCATCGGCACGTTGACCCGGATCCATGCACTGCGCTGACGCTTTTCCCCGCCCTCGCCAGCGCGGCGCCGCGGTCATTCTCGCAATGATCACGGTGCTCGTGTGCGCGGGTGTCGCCGCCTCGGTGATCGCTTCGCTGGGGCGTTCCATCGACAATGCCGCCGGACGCCAGGACCAGGCGCAGGCGCGCCTGCTCGCCCGGGCCGCTGCAGACTGGTCCCGCAACGTGCTCGCCGACGACAGGATGCACACCGCGGCCGACCACCTCCGGGAGCCTTGGGCGGTGCGCGTTCCGCCGACTCCGGTAGGCGACGCCGAGGTCAGCGGCGAGATCCAGGACTGGTCGGGGCGGTTCAACCTCAACAACCTCGCCCCCGACGGCCGTGCCGCCCCCGAAGCGGTGGCGGCTTTCGAGCGTCTGCTGAGTACGCTCGATGTCGGGCCGGTTCAGGCACAGCGGCTTGGCACGGCACTGGTAGACTGGATCGCGACGCCGGACGAGGACGACTCGCCGCGACGCCCCGGCGGTGCTGCCCAACTCCCCGGTCTGGACCGCCGCGCCGCGCTCGCCCCGCGCGGACCGCTCGCCGAGATTGGAGAACTGCGCAATGTACCCGGGTTCGACGACGCCCTGATCGAGCGTCTGCGCGAGCTCGTCGTCAGCGTTCCCGCCCCGAGCCGGATCAACTTGAATACGGCCCCCCCCGAGGTGATTTTCGCGCTCGTCCCGGGGCTGGACCTGAACACCGCGCGCGTACTGGTCGCCGAGCGCGACCGCAGCTGGTATCGCAATCTCGCTGATTTCACTTCCCGCCTGCCCCCCGGTGCAGAACCTCCTGATGCCAGCACCGTAGACGTGCGCAGCCGTCATTTTCTGGTCACTGGCAGGGCACGCTACGGCAATGCCATGGTACGCATGGAAGTATTGCTCGATCGCGAACAGACCTGGCCCGAAATCCTCTGGCAACGAATCCTATGAGCCAACGACTGATTATCTACATCGACGAACACTGGCCCAACCAGCCGGCCTGCACCTGGGTACTGCTCGATGCACGTGACCGCGTCATCGAGGAAGGGCGCTCCGAGCCACGCCACTGGCCGGCCGCGCGCGGCTGCGAAGTCGTCATTGGCGGCGGCCAGTGCGTGATGCTGGAAACCCGCCTGCCTCGCTCGAAGCGCCGGGAACAGGAAAGCCTGTTGCGCTATGCGCTCGAAGAACGACTGGTGCGCGATGTCGAGGAACAACATCTCACCGTCGTCTCCCGGGAGCCGGAATCCGAAGGCGTCAAGGCGACCGTGCTGGTCATCGCCCGCGCTCGCATGCGGGCGGTGCTCGCGCAACTCGAGGCCATCGGACGCCGTCCGACGCGAATCATCTCTGAACTGCAGACCGCCGCTCCGGCCGAGGACGATGCCTGGTCACTGTCTCGTTGCCCCGGAGGCGACTGGATCGTCCGTCCCCCCGCGCAGTGCCCGATGGCGATCGACGCCGAAGGCGTCACGGAGGTCATTGGCCACCTGCTCGCGGTGGCGCGTGCTCGTGGCGAGACACCTGCCGGGCTGAATGTGCACCTTGCATCGGACCATGGCCCGTTGACGACTCTCAGCCAAGCGCCTCCTTCCCTGACGGCACTCGACGGCGAGCGCATTACACAAGGCACGCCCCATGCATGGTGGGGCGCCGGGCAGGCTTGCGATGATCTGTTGCATGGTGAGTTTGGTCGTGGCGCAGGCGCTTCGGGGACCCTGGCTACAGTACGCGCTCCCGCGCTGCTGGTCGCCATATCGGTTGCCGCGCTGGTACTCGCCAATCTCGGCGAGATCGTCTGGAAAGGGCAGCGACTCGGTGACCTCGAGGAACGCATGGTGCGGCTGTTCGAAACCTCGGTGCCCAACACGCCCGCCATTGCACCTGCAGTCCAGCTTCAACGCGCCCTCGACGACGCCCGCGCAACGCACGGACAGCTGCGTCAGAATGATTTTCTGGCCCTGCTCGACCACGCCACCCAGGTCGGTGGCGCGCCAATCCGTCACGCGGTCGAACGCATCGACTACGATGACGGCACACTGTCGATCGGTTTTCGCAACGATGCCGGCCTGGACCTCGCACTGCTCGTGGAACGCCTGAACGCCCTCGGGCACGAGGCTCGCATCGTGCCCGACCAGCCACGAACCTTTTCCCTCGCCCGCAGGGCCCTGCAATGAACACGCTACTCGACCCCATCCGCCAGGCGCTTTCCGCTCGCTCCCCACGCGAACGCCGCATGCTGTTGATCGCCACGCTGGTGCTCGTTGGCGGGGCGATCGTCGCCGTTGCCGAATGGAGCTGGCACGAACGCGAGCGGGTACGCCGCGCGCTACCCGAAGCACAGTCCTCGCTCACCCGCATGCAGGAAGACGCCGCCGAGTTGCTGCGCCTGCAACGCTCGCGCGCGCCCGAGACGGTGCCGCTTGCCGCGCGGGCCGAAGCGGCGCGGGCCGCCGCCGTGTCACGCGGAATCGAACTCGAGCTCGAACACACGCAGAACATGATTCGCGTCACTGGCAGCGGTGGCTTCGACCGGATGACCGACTGGCTGGCCAGCCTGCAGGCCGACCAGCGTCTGCGCCCAGCCAGCGTGCGCATCGCCGCCGACGGCGAACAGACCCGTTTCGAGCTCATCCTGGTCCCGAACAGCGGACAGTGACCTCCTCCCATCCCGGAAAACCCGAACTACAGGCGGAACTCCCTGCATGCGCTCAGGTGTCCTTCTTTTCGTTGCTCTCACGCTGATCCTGGTCGTCGCCCGGCTTCCCGCTTCGACCATGGACCACACTGCGCGCGCGTTGTCCGGCGAGCGCCTGCGCGTTCTGGACACCACCGGCACGTTCTGGCGTGGCAGTGGAATGCTGGCCGTGGACGACCGACAACGCGGGCCCATTGCAATGCGACGGATCGAATGGCAGTTCGCGCCCAGCTGGCAGCGTGGCGGGCTGACGCTGCAGCTGGCCGAACATGGGCGGCCGCAAGCAGGCGTGCTGGTGACCGGGGGTGGCGTCAGTCTGCATCAGCTCGCACTCGACCTGCCACTGGAGCTACTGGCGGGCGCGACCACACATCCCGCCGGCAGGGCGGGTTGGCGGGGTCGTCTGGACTTCGGGTCGCCCGGCCTGACCTGCGACTGGCGGGGTCGTTGCGACGGCGCACTGCGGGTGCACTGGAGTGATGCGGGGCTGGACATTCTTCCCGAGCGCCATCTGGGTAGCCACGAGATCCGGTTGCAGGCGCGTGGCACCGATTTCGATATCGATGTCCGAACGCTGGACGGCGAACTGCGCATCGACGGTTCGGGTCGGTTCGATCTGCACGGCCAGTTCGCTTTCAACGCGACCGTCGAGGGCGACCCGGACATCGTAGACCGCATCCCCAACGTCATGGATCGCAACGCTCGCCGCCTCGATCATCCAGGCCGCGTCGCCATTACCCTGCCGTGACCACCCGGCGCCCCCGGCCCGAATCGCCCCCCGCTTCAACCCGCAGACAGTCGGGAAACCAACAGTTCTCGTCATTGAGCGCCCCCGGGAAACGCCCAAGGCCGTTTCCGCCCCCCAAGTGGGCAAGTAAACTTGAGGCGGCTCGGCGTTCTCTTGAGGCAGCCACATTGATCGCGGCGGCCCTGATCTGCGGCGCCGTGGCGCTGCTACCCGACGCGATCGACCACTTCGGATGGCGGGCGGAGGACCGTTTCACGCGTCCATGGACCGCACTCACGGCACAATTCGTGCACCTCGATGCACGCCACCTCGGCGCCAACCTGATCGCGCTGGCGCTGCTCGGCTGGACCGCCTCACGCATCGATTCTGGCGGCACACCGGCACTGCACTCCGGGCATCCCCGGTCACCGCATCACGCGCCCACCAGCGCCGGTCTGCAAGCCCTGACGGGCGCACTTGCCGCGGTAGCGCTGGGCCTGTGGATTGCGCCGGGTGGGCTGACCTGGTACGTCGGTCTGTCAGGGGCGCTGTACGGGTTGTTCGCCTATCTCGCTCTTGCGCTGGGAGCTCACCGCGGTGTGACCGGCATCGGATACCTGCTGTATGCGGGAGGCTGGCTCAAGATCGGCTTCGATCTCGCGCAAGGTCCGGGTGCGATCGGCGCGCTGGGCATCCCGACCGCACCGATTGCTCACCTTTACGGCTATCTCGGCGGTAGCGTCATCGCTGCGCTCTGGTGGATGCGACGCCGGCGGGGGCCGGCATAACCGGCCGCCAGCGCAAGCAGCAGCAAGCCCGCCATGGCGGGAACGTCGAACAGCCCGCCGCCGCCACGCGAACGCTTGGTCCCTTCAGGATCGGGCTCCGGTTCGGGGGCGGGAGGAGGTTGTTCGGGCTCCGCCACACTCGCCGGATCGAGTTGCAGCGCAAGCACACTTGTGTCCTGAGCACCGGCACTGTCGGTCACGGTGAGCGAGACCCGGTAGGTTCCTGCAACCGGTGCCTGCAGCAGCGTGACCGCTGCCTGCGGATTACTGAAGCCTGCCACGACCGGACCTTCGACTTGCGACCACTGCCACGCGACGAGTTGCCGCCCGAGGCTCGCGCTGCTGCTTCCGGCGTCGAGTTGCAGCGCACCGGACTGCGCAACCACCTGGAACGAGGCAGCCGGTGCCCGTGCCGCTGTCACGGCCCCCCCTGCATCGAGCATGCCGTCCCCACACCACCCGGTGGTGCAATTGCATTGTCCAGTAATGGCATCGATCTCGGGACAGAACACCAATCCGGGTTCGACCGGGAACGGGCGGGCAGCCGCGCGCATGCGCGTGCTCAGGGCATCGGGGTTCATCCCGGGATGCACTGAAAGCATCAGCGCCGCCACGCCCGAGGCCAGTGGCGCCGCGAAGCTCGTACCGAAAGTCGGGTTCGAGCCGTCGCTGTAGCCGTCCGCACCTGGGTCGGTAGCCCCAAGATTGGTGGTCGTCGGGATCTGGAAGGTACAGGGCTCGCCCGGTCCGACATTGACGCAGTTACCGGCCGGAGCGGCAATGTCGACACTGGGGCCAAAACTGCTGTATCCCACCTTGGTGCCCACGTGCCGCAGCCCAGCCACCGTGAACACCCCCGGGCAATTCCCCGGCTCCTCGACCAGCCCGAGATTGTTCCCTGCCGAGGCAACGATGAACACACCCCGATCGCGCAGTTCGGCCACGGTTTGGCGATACGCCGGGGAGCACTCGCCGGGTCCCCCCAGACTGAGATTGATCACCCGTGCCGGATGAGGATTCGCCGGCACGCCCGGCACCTCCAGTCCACCCGCCCAGCGCATCGCGGCGATGACGTCGGAGTCGAAGCCGCCACACTTGCCGAGCGCGCGCACGGGCAGCAGGCTGGCCGACCAGCTCACCCCGGCAATTCCGCGCGAGTTGTTGCCGGTCGCCGCGATCACGCCCGATACACGCGTGCCATGCCAACTGCTGCGAGTGGGAAGAAACCCACCCGATCCCGAGCCGCAACCAAAAAAGAACGGGTTCGTCAGATCCTCCCCGGTGAGATAGTCCCCCGGGTCAGTGGGATCGGGATCACGCCCGTCGCCGTCACCTGCCGTGAGGACATCCGCAATGAAGTCATATCCCGGGAGCAGACGGTCGCGCAAGTCCTCGTGCTCGGGCCGAATGCCCGTATCGATGACGGCCACGACAACGTCGGCCGTTCCCGTAGTCACCGCCCATGCGGGCTCAACATCAATCGCCGCAGGTTCAACGCGTTGCAGCAACCATTGTTGCGCGTACAACGGATCGTTCGGAATTGCCCGGATCTGTTTGCGACGGTCGACAACCGCGTACTCGATTCCTTCAGCCGCCGCCAGCTCGCGCGCCAGGGATTCGGCATCGGTGCCTTGCACCGAAACCAGCGCCATACCGGGAGCCGGTCCGTCGGACACCACGACATCAGAAGCGGCAGTCAACGCACGGACTCGTGCATTGATGGTCGAACGCTTGTCGACACCGTTGGCGTCCACCGCAAAGCGCACGATCACTCGCGCACCAGCATCCGGCTGGTTGGCAAATGAGGGGGAAGTGCCACCCGCCAGCGCCGCCACGACACTCGCCAACACGGTAAGGCAAACCAGTTTCGAGGATGGATTGATCATCGTCACCGACGGTCCAGAAAAACGCTGATCATACCCCACTCCCCCGCTCCAACGGTGCGTTACCGACCACGGCGTGTTCTGGTTGTCAGCGGATGGGCGACCGTTTCCGGCCGGGCGAAAATCGAACACTCCGCGTCAAACTCCGCTGCGCCCACAGCAGGCGGCAACATCTTCAAGCGCTCTCCGGCTGCGCGCATGACGCGGGGCGCAAGTGTGCCAGCCCCATCTGTACTAACGAACGAGGCGTGGATGCTCGAGGCGCCACTGCCCGGGCGCGAGCCCATCCAGACGCCAGTTGCCGATCGCGACGCGGATCAGGCGCAAGGTAGGAAAGCCCACTTTCGCCGTCATCCGCCGAACCTGTCGGTTCTTGCCCTCGCGCAGCACGATCTCCACCCAGGCAGTCGGCACCGACTTGCGAAAGCGCACCGGCGGATCGCGCGCCCACAGCCAGGCCGGTTCGTCCACCAGACGTGCCTCGCAAGGTTGGGTGAGAAAATCGCCAAGATCAACACCCGTGCGCAGGCGCGCCAACGCGGAATCGTCGGGCACGCCTTCGACCTGCACCAGATAGGTCTTCGGCAGCTTGTGCCGAGGATCGGTGATGCGGTGCTGCAATCGCCCATCGTCGGTGAGCAGCAACAAACCCTCGCTGTCGGTGTCCAGCCGTCCCGCCGGATAGACACCAGGGAGTGCAACATGGTCCTTGAGCGTCGGACGATCGCCCTCCCCCGAAAACTGGCAGATCACGCCATAAGGCTTGTTCAGCGCCACCAGTCTCGCCGCTGCGGATGGCTCGCGACGCGAGCCTGCGTCGTCTTGCCGCGCTGCGCGGCGGACACCGTCACGTTTGCCACGATTACCATCGGTGGCGTTGACCCGGTGCCGGAGACTGCTACCGTTCATCTGACATCAACCCCTTCTTGACACCCACGCCAACCCGCCCCGGATCGCCGTCGATGTCTCCAACTTGTCTGCGTTCTATAGCCGGAACCGATGGACCAGCTGCGCCAGGGCCGCCGAGAGCTGGTCCAGCCGCGATGCGGTTTCCGTGTTTCCACGCGCCGCGCCGCTGTTCTCGTCGGTCATCTGGGCGATGCGCTCGACGTTGACGGCGACCTGCTGGATCGCGGCATCCTGTTCGCGTATCGCACTCGCAATGCCCTGCACACTTTGGGCGATACGTCCCGAATTGTCGCCGATGGTATTCAAGGCCTGTTCGGTCCGGGACACGACGTCGAGGCTGTCGCTCGTCTCTCGGCTTGCCTGATGCATCGACCCGACGGTGCCCGCAATACGCTGCTGGATGTCGTTGATGAGGACGCTGATTTCGTTGGTCGATACCGACGTCCGTTCGGCCAGTTTGCGCACCTCGTCGGCCACCACCGCAAACCCTCGCCCCTGCTCACCGGCTCTTGCCGCCTCAATGGCGGCATTGAGCGCGAGCAGATTGGTCTGGTCGGCGATCTCGCGAATCACCTGGACGATACCGCCGATCTGCTGTGAGTTGACCTCCAGCGCCTCGACGTCTCCCCGCGATGCTTCAACCCGCGTCGCCACCGACTGCACTCGCGCGACCATTTCCTTCATCAACGCCAGGGCGGCATCGGTTTCCTTTTCGGCCTGATCGACCAGCTGGGCAGCGCTTTCGGCACCGGATGAGGTTTCTCCGACGCTCACCGAGGCCTCCTCCACCGCTGCCGCCACCGCCGAGGCCGCGTCGGCCTGCACGCCAGCGCTGTGACTGAGCGCATCGCTCGATGCGGTCAACGCCCTGGCCGCCTCGGAGATCTGTTCGCTCGAGGCGCGGGTTTCACTCAGAATATGACGGAACTTCTCGATCAGGTGGTTGAAGGCCAGGGCGGTCCGCCGCACTTCGGCAACCCCTTCCTCGGGCACCTTGTGGGTGAAATCGTCCTGACCGGCAACATGCTCCGCGATCTCGATGGCACGTTTCAACGGCCCTCCGACACCTCTTGCAACCCAGATCGAGAACAGGACCGTGGCCACGAACGCGATGATCGACAACGTGAAATTCATCAGCAAGGCGTTGAAGCCAGACGCGACCTGCCCCTCCGCCGCGCTCCGCACTCCAGCCGCGACGCGCTCCTCGAGGTGATGAATCTGGTCGATCCGGCGCGTACTGTCTTCGAACCAGGTATCGGCCGTGATGCGGAATTCGCCGAGATCATGCCGCTCCGCCAGCACCGCACGGTGACCACGTACCACTTCGGTTTCGTTCGACGCCTCGATCCGCTCCAGTTCGGCACGATCGGCCTGCGCTGCGGTGGAGTTGAAGATCTCGAAGAACGCATACTGCCGATGCACGCGCTCGAGGACGGCAACATATTGTGCAACCGTCGCCGAATCTGCGGCAAAGATCTGCGCCGTCAACGCACGTTCGAGACCCGCCGCCTCTTTCGCCCGCACCAGCGATTCGTACGAAGTCGAGCGCAGCGCGATGTCGGGATCCGTGCTCAATTGCGACAGGGTCGCCATCGCCGCGATGAGAGCATTGATGTTTCCGGTATAGAACCGGGCACTGTCGGCAGACGCAACCTCGAAGCCGTCCACGCGACGTCGAAAATCGTCCAGCTCGAGAAGGGACTGGACAACCTCATCCAGACGAGCCCCCACTCCTCGCACACCCGGCGCGGGGCTATCGCGATAGACCTGAACGAAAGCCGCGAGCGCGCGGTCGGTACGTTCCCTGTAGCCGGGGAGTACATCCTCGAACAATGCACCGCCGGAACTGATGAAGACCCCCGTCGATCCACGCTCGATCTGCAGATAGTGGATGAGAACGCCAGCCGAAAGATTGACGTCGACCAGCGCGGCCGTGAGCTGGGCCGAGCGGTACTGCGCCAGACTGGACTGGACGAGCACCACCGCAAAAATGACCATGCCGAGCAGTGGCAGGGACACCAGCATCGCCAGCCGCGATCCGATTGTGGCACCTTGAAGACTGGGGGTTCGCGCGTTGTTGGGGAGTATTGTCGTTGTTTTCATGATCTGGGGAGGGCGGGGCTGCGCCGAGACACCCAAAGTTGTCCGAACAGGTACACAGTAACGGCAAAGTGGCCGTCAGGTTGAATCGGTTTCTCCACCGTCTGCATTGGGCGGGCTGCCGCCATCGCCACGGAACAGGCTCGGGGTCAGCGCGTGCCGTTGCAACAAGCGATAGAATTCGGTTCGGTTCCGGCCCGCCAGCCGCGCGGCATCGGATACGTTGCCGTCGGTTAGCTTCAACAACTGGATCAGATAGTTACGCTCGAAACGCTGACGCGCTTCGACGTAACTCAGGGGCTCCATGCTGCGAACGCGCAACGCGCGCTGAACCAGTGGCAGCGGAATCAACGGGGTGGTTGCGAGGGCGCAGGCCTGCTCGACGACGTTCTGCAGTTGGCGGACGTTTCCGGGCCACGCCGCACCGGCCAGCGCTGCGAGGGCCTCCGGAGCGAAACCGCGCAGGGTTTTCCGGTACTTTTCGGCCAGTTGAGCAAGAAAGTGCTGCGCAAGCAACGGGATGTCTTCCCGCCGCTCATCGAGCCGTGGCAAGGTCAGCGTCACCACGTTGAGGCGGTAGTAGAGGTCTTCGCGAAACTCACCCGTCGCCAGCGCGGCCTCGAGATCCCGATGCGTCGCCGAGAGGATGCGTACGTCGATTGCTTCGGCGCGGGTCGCGCCGACTGGCCGCACCGCGCGTTCCTGCAGCACCCGCAAGAGTTTGACCTGCAATGCGAGCGGCATGTCACCGATTTCATCCAGAAACACGGTGCCACCGTTGGCACTGGACAGCAGGCCCGTATGGGAGGTGGTGGCTCCAGTGAACGCGCCGCGTACATGACCGAACAGCTCCGACTCGAGCAACTGCTCGGGAATCGCCCCACAGTTGATCGCAACAAAGGGGGCGCTCGCGCGCGGACTCGCCCGATGGACGGCGCGCGCGAGCAGTTCCTTGCCAGTCCCGCTGTCACCCTGGATCAGCACGCTTGCGTCCGAGGCGGCAACCAGTCGCGCTTCATCCAGCACTGTCGCCATGCGGCTGCTGCGGCTGATGATTCCGTCGCGCCAGACTTCGTCCGTTTCATCTCCGTTACCACTCCCCTCGCCAACGACTTCCAGCGCGCTCGCGATCTTGTCGAGCAAGGCCTTGCCGTCGAAGGGCTTGGTCAGATAGCCGAACACGCCGCGCGAGGTCGCCTCGACGGCATCGGGAATCGTGCCGTGAGCAGTCAGGAGGATCACCGGCAGGGCCGGACTGCTGCGACGAATGTCCTCGAACAGCGACAGACCGTCCTTGTCTGGCAGGCGTACGTCACTGACGACCAGCGCAAAACGCTCGACCTCGATCAACGCGATCGCGGCCTCGGCGCTGGTCGCGGTGCTGATCCGGTAGCCACTGGCGCGCAGGCGCATGGACAGCAGGCGCAGCAGATCCACATCATCGTCGACGAGCAGCAGATGGGCTTGCGAAGGCGCAACCCGATCGCTCGATTGCGCGGAGTCGGGAGAGGAGGTACTCATGAATCATTGCTCCGTTGCGCGGCACCGTTGTCCGGTCCGGGCGCGGGTTGAGGTTCGGCGTCCGACTCCAACGGATCAACGGGCAGGGTCGCGTCGGGATCAGGACGTGCCGGCAGGCTTCGCTCGATCTCTGCCAGCGCATCGATCTTTTGCTGCAATTGTTCGCGCTCCCGTTCGACCGTCTCAAGTCGCGACTCGAGGCGACGCATGCGCTCGTGGAGTTGCTCGCGGGATTGCCACTCATTGGCCAGCAAGGTGGCCAGCGGATGCAACGCGCGTGCCTCGTCACTACTGGACACGAGCACCGCATCGAGCAGCGATCGCGCCCCGGCAAGGTTCGACGAAGCCCGTGGATGACCAAGCAGGATCGCGTGACGCAATTGCTCCGGGGGGGAAAGCGCTCCGGTCGGCGGAGAGTCAAGCGCATCCTGAGCGCGCTTCACCTCGTCCGGCGAACGCGTCCAGAGCGCGCCATGGAAGGCGATCAACGCGCTCCCCACGTCGTCGGCACAGACGCCGGCATCGACGCAAACGGGCTGTAGGGCATGCAGCGGTAATTCAGTTCTCGACCCCGCGCTCTCCATCCCATCTGCCCGCGACATCTGGCTACGCGCGTCCTGCGAACCGTCGAGCACTACACAGCCAGCCGTCGAAAGCACGATCGCCGCAACGATGAGCCCATGCACGAAGAGTCCGTCGGCACGAATCCACGCTGATTCTGATTCAGTTTTCATATGGCAACTCGACCGTGAAATGAGCCCCCCCGGACCCGCTCTGCAACCTGACCAGACCGCCATGCGCATGCACGAATTCTCGCACGATCGACAGCCCGAGGCCGCTCCCATGACGATCCTGGGCCGGCTGGTCGCGCCCCTGAAAGAACGGCTCGAACACACGACCGGCCTCGTCCGACGGAACACCGGGGCCCTCATCGATGACATCAACGCAGGCTCGACCGTTGCGGGTGGATAGAACAATTCGCAGTTCACCACCAGCCGGACTGAAGGAAACCGCGTTAGACACCAGATTGGCGAACGCGATCTCGAGCTTGTCAGCATCCGCGGCGATGTCCGGCACATCGCCGTCGATGACGACGCGCAGTTGTCTGCCCTGGATCTGCAACTGCTGTGCCGAAACGACGTCTCCAATCAGCGTACGCAGCGATACCCTGCGTCGCCGGAGCGTATGCGCGTCGAAGACCGCGGCGTTGTAGCCCAGCAAGCCTTCGATGCGTTGCTGCAGAACACGCACGCTGCTCTCGAGTATGGAGACGACTTCCCGTTGCCCTGGGTTCAGTCCCCCGACCACCCGGTCGTCCAGCAGCGCAATGCCTTCACGTAATGATGCGAGCGGTGTCTTCAGTTCGTGCGACACGTGTCGCAGCACCCGCGCACGATTGGCTTCAAGCTCCGCCAGGCGTTGTCGCAGCCAGTCGAGCCGTCGTCCGATCCGGCGCAGATCGGCCGGCCCGGAAATGGCAACAGCCGCATCAAAACGACTCTCGCCAAGCGCGTCAATCGCGCGCTCGACGCTCCGGAGCGGCCGTAGTATCCACCAACCGGTCAGTGCCGCCAGCAAACCGGCTGCGGCAAACGCGATCACGACATGCCACCCGAGCATGACACGGTTGGCCTCGAGTTCGTCGAGACGTCGCTGCCCGTCGCGGCCAATCTGAACGCGCACGGCGGTGGCGAGTTGCTCGTTGATCGGGGCAAAGCGTTCAAGCGCGGCAGACAACCGGTCGTCCACATCGGTTTCGTCGCCAAGCGCCTCGGCTGCCGCCTTCGCCGCGTCACGCCAACCATCCACCAGCGCGCCCACATGCGGGACACCCAGCGCTTCGATTCGTTCGAGCGCAACTTCAGCGTCCTGCCGTGCTTGCACGAACCGGTCCAGCAACTCGGCTTCCTCCAGCACTCGGAACTGCCGGGCACTGCGCTGCATGTCCACACTGCGTTCGGCCAGTTGCTGCACCGCGGCCGTCGAACGCAGCGCATGATTCGCGCCCGCCCGGCTGCGCTCGGCAAACGTCTCGAGCGCGACGAGCCCCCCTACCGCGGCCGATCCAAGTATTGCCGCGATCAGAAAGAAGCTCACCAGCAGGAGTTGGCTGAACGAAAGTCTGGACATTCGAGCTGCATCGAATCCGGTGTGCCGAATGGAATAGTCTAGCCTGCGCAAGGACTTCCCGGTAGTAAGTGAATGCAATCCGGCTGCGCACACCGCTCTGGAACTCGAAACCCTCATGCAGGGGGGCCCACCCGACGATGCCGGTAACCCGTTTCTTCACCGTGCTGCCCCTCGGGCTCATACGGCACCGTTTGTGAGAAAAGCCCTTGACCCCCCAACCTCGTCCCTCGATACTGCGCGCTGCGCAACCAAGCCATCCCATCGCCTGAAGTGCCGTCAACCGCAGCCAGGCTTGTGCTCCGGTCGGAGGCTTGAACCGCATGACTCACAAGGCCTGGGGTCAGTACCGGAAACCCATTGGTACCCTCCCGGCCCCAGCAACCGGACCAATCAATGGCCAGAATATTCTTTTTCCTGCTCCTGCTCGCTCCCGCCGGAGCATTGCTTGCTCAAAGCGGAGAGTTCGGCACCTCGATCGACATGGACGGCAAGGGCGGCGCCACCTTCTACGTACCCGCGCAAATAGCGGGACTGGGGGGAGTGGAGTTGATGGTCGATACCGGTTCGGGGTACATGACCATCAATGAGCGCATGCTTGACGACCTGAAACGTAGCGGTCAGGCGCATTTTGCACGCAAGCTGCGGGGCAGGCTGGCCAACGGCAGTGAGCTCGAGGTACCGGTCTATACAATCGACGCGGTGAGCATTGGTGAATCGTGCTGGCTGGATCACGTCGAAGCGGCGGTGTTTCCTGGCGACACGCGTCCGATTCTGGGCATGAACGTGCTGCGGCGAGCCGGTCCTTTCATTTTCTCGTTCGATCCGCCTCGCCTCGTTCTGAGCCATTGTGCCGAAGCCCCGGGCGCCGCTCCGGCCGATTTCGCCGCACTCGACGAACACTGAGAACCGCGGCCGATCCGATACTGCATGTGCATGACGGGTCGGTCGCGGTCGGTCACGAGCTCATGAGCTTACCGTGCCGGAGCATCCGGCGCTTGGGGCAAGTCCGGTAATCTTGTCGGTTCATCTGGAACCGGTTCGAACGCCGAGAACTCGCTGATCGGACGATCGGGTTCCATTTCGACGTACTGTTCGGGCTCATAGTCGCCATGCGCCAGCAAGTCTTCTCGCAGTACACCGATCTGCACCTGATCGGCACCGGAGAACTGCAACTCGTCGAGCGAAACCAGCACTTCCTTCGCACCGAAACCCAGGAAACCACCCGAGGACACAACCGCGTGGGCGCTTTGTCCATCGGGTCCGAGCACGATCGTCTTGATTCGACCAACACGCTCCCCTGCCGGATCGATGACCTCGATGCGCTGCAACTCTTCCGGAGTATGCGCGTAAAGCGGATTCTGACTCATCGCCGACTCGGGCGCGGCCAAACCGGGCTCGGGTACTTCATGCGGAACCTGCGGCGTCCTCTCCATTGGCTGCCCGGTTTCGGCAGACGGTGTGTGCATGGGTTCGTCGGACGCATCCTCGGCAGCCCACGCCGGTGCCACAACAAACGTGGCAATCGCGGTCACCACCAAGGTTTTTCGAAACATTTGAACGGATTTCATCATTTACCTCCTGCTCCAGCGGAAAACGAACCACACCACTTTCTCCATATCGATCGCGGGATAGAAGAGGGATCGCTTCCGCGTTGTTCATGCCGGCGACGCACGCCCTGCGGTGCGTCGAACCACCTGGGTCAGCGGTAGCGCTTCCGGCATGCGCCGTAAGTCAGTCAGTAGCTCTGGCCTTCAGTGACCTCTTCCCAGGCAGAGAACTCCTCGGGAGTGATCATGTCGTTACCGGCCGTGTCGATCTCGTCGAACGCCTCGGCAACCTCCGGATCCACTGCCGCCTCCTGGCGATCGATCACACCGTCCTGATTCGTATCGAGCAGGTCGAAGCGATCCGACTCGCCTGCTGCGAGCAGCATGGGCGTGAGCTGCGCGTCATGTTTGGCGGTCACCACGTCCGCAACCGCAACCATCGGAACGACATAGCCGACCACCAGAGCCGATGCAATTGCATGCTTGAGTTTCATACGATCTCTCCTTGTCAGTCAGTATCTGAAACGCCCCGGAACACCGGGGACACGCTCATCTCAGCAACGGCCATGCCAGCAATCTCGTTTCCCTTTGTTTTCAGTAACCTGGACGAGACGATCGATCAACGGACGATTCGTCACCGCGCAGACCAACGAGAAGGTGTCACCTGGAAGCGACGGATGACGCGCCAATCCAGCTGAATCCGGCGCGGTTCGCGGCACCAGGCCTGTCGCCATTTGCCGACACTGCTGATGACCAGCCCTCCTCCGAACACGCCTGCCTACGACCTGCGTTGACCAGACCGACGCGACGTTCCCCGTAATCGCTGGAACTCACCAATCGATTTGGAGCCTTATCGAGACCAGCCTCTCCCTCTGCCAGAATCCGCGCAAGAGGCCAACCAGGGTGCCCCCTTTTGTCCGGTTCGTATTGCTACAGGAGCGATCGGTGACACCGAACAACACCCCGAAAACCTGCCCGGACATCACGACACCAAGACTGAACCGGTTTGTCGCAGGGTTGTTGCTCGCGGTCATGGCATCTTCGTCTTCGGCGACTGGCGAGCATGCACTCGAGCATTATGTGAGCCGCCCCGATCCCGCGTTCTCATGGTCGCCCTATCACGAATACAAGAGCTGGCTTGCACACTTCCACTTCCTGCAACTGACGTCACAGCAATGGCTCGACGCCGAACAGGTCGATCGAAGCTTATGGACACACGAACTGCGGCTGGTGATTCCGCGCGGCCCGCTCTGCGGCCGCCTACGCGCCGGATCAACCACAGCCGTCCTGGTCATCACGGGTGGTCGCAACCGACCGAACGCTGTGCCTGGCACGAGGATTCCGGAGATGGCGATGATGATCGCTCGCAGCTTCTGCCGCCCTGTCGTCCAGTTGCGTCAGGTTCCGAATCAGCCGCTTCGACTTGCGGGCGAACCCGCCGGGCAAACCGAGGATGCGTTGATTACCGCCTCGTTCGCTCGCTACCTCCAGGGCGAACCAGGCGACTGGCCGGTGCATAAGGCCATGGTGAAATCGGTCGTGCAGGCAATGAATGCCATCGAAGCCTTCTCGCGCGCGCGTGACGACGTGCCTGCAATCGACGGCTTCGTGCTCCTCGGAGCCTCCAAGCGCGGCTGGACCGCCTGGCTGACCGCTGCCGTGGATCCGCGCGTACGCGCAATCATCCCGGTCTCGATCGACATGCCAAACCTGCCCCGTCAGTTCGAACATCACCTCCGCGCGTATGGTGGCTACGCACGCGCCCTGCGCGACTATGAAGCCCACGATATCGGCTGTCACTTCGACAGCGAACGCGGACGCGCACTGCTCGAGCTGGTCGACCCTCATGCCTACCGGGAACGCCTGACGATGCCCAAGTTCGTCATCAACGCTGCGGGCGACGAATTCTTTGTTCCCGACGCGTGGCGCTTTTATCTCGACGACCTGCCTGGACAGACGTCGTTGCGCTATACCGTCAACACCGGACACGATCAGGGCAGCGCACGCGAGCAATGGGCGTTGTTCCAGGCGGCCGCGAGCTGGGTGGATGCCGTGCTCGACGGCCAGGTCCCCCCCACCGTGCGATGGGCGGTGGACAACGGCACCCTGGTCGTCGAAACCTCGGAAGCAGCGCGACAGGTAAAACTCTGGTACGCGGACAACCCGGTGGCACGCGATTTCCGCATCGAGACACTGGGGCCGGTATGGCAATCGCGCGAACTCACGCCAGACGATGATGGCCGCTACCGGGTTGCGCTCACCTCCCCCGAATCGGGGTGGCGCGCAGCCCTTGTGGAAGCGAGCTTCGGTGGGTGGCGATTGCGCGACCGACAGGTCTATACAACCGGCGTTTACGTTACGCCAGAGCGGATGCCTTACCCGCCGCCGGAGTGCCCGGAAAGCTTTCGGCACCAATAGCCCAGCGGGGCTTCGCACAAGCATCCACACGCCCCGGGGGAGGATGTGTCCACCAGGCCAAACCGCCTGGATTGCCCGTCGGTGCGGGTAAAGCCCGGAGAAATTCCTGACATTGTCGCTTCAGCCGGGTCAGGATAGCTTCGAAACGTATCCTTATGACAAAAAGCAAAAACGCCACCTTTTTGAGGTGGCGTTTTTGCTTGAATAAGTGGCGCGCTCGGCAGGATTCGAACCCACGACCCCCTGGTTCGTAGCCAGGTACTCTATCCAACTGAGCTACGAGCGCGCTGCAAAGAAAAACATTTTAGCAGGTTTTTATTATTAATCAAGCCCGCTTTATTATTTTTTTCCGAGTAATTGCTCGGTTGATTTCCAAACGTTTCCGGAAAGACGCGCATTATGTCTGGACTTTTGCTCGTTTGCAAGTGCTATCGAAAAATTTCTCGCTGTCCCGACGTTCCGAGACCCAAGCTTCGTCCAACACACGCGGCAAAGAGAAGTAGCTTACCTTTGGGTTACCTGAAAAAACGCATGCCCGGTCTCACAAGGGGCCGGGCATGCGTGGTCAAACCATTACGGGAGCAAGAAGATCAGCGGCTTTCCTCTTCCTCGATCATGGTCCGCAGATCGGAGACCAATTCTTCGGCGTTGATACCCCGCGCGGTCATCTCGTCGATCCAGCTCTGGATGACGGGCTCGGCAGCTGCCTTCCAGCGCTCCAGTTCATCGCCATCGATGGTGACGATGGTGTTGTTGCGCTCAACCGCGATGTCACGAGCTGGCACATCGCCTTCATCCATTACGCGACCGACCCAGGCCGACGTCTCAAGCCCGGAGTTGGCGTCGATCACCGCCTTGAGGTCATCCGGCAGACGATCATAGCTGTTCTTGTTCATCGCGAAGACGAAGAAGGTAGTGTAGAAGCTACGCCCCCCCGCGAACTCGGTATGGGTGTTCACCAACTCGGCTACGCGCAATGCACGGGTCACTTCCCACGGAATCACGGTACCGTCGATGACGTTACGCGACAGCGACTCGGGCACCTGCGGCACCGGCATGCCCACGGGCGAGGCACCAAGTGTCGTCAGCAACTGAGTGATCATCCGTGTCGGGCCACGCACGGTACGACCACGCAAATCTTCGAGTTTTTCGATTGCCGGGGCACGCATGTGGAAGTTGCCGGGACCATGTACATGGACCGCGAGTGGCTTGATGGATGCGTACTCGTCCTGAAGGTGCTTCTCATAAAAGCGCCAGGCAGCACGTGACGTCGTTTCCGCATCGGCCGCGATGAACGGCAGATCGAACACCTCGGATTTGGGGAAGCGACCCGGTGTATAACCCGGCAGCGTCCAGATGATGTCGACGGCGCCATCGGTAACCTGGTCAATCAACGCCGGCGGACGACCGCCAAGCTGCATGGCCGGGAAAAGTTCAACCTTGATCCGCCCACCCGATTCGGCTTCGACCTTCTCCGCCCACGGGGCGATGAAGTTCGCCGGCACCGGCGCCTGCGCGGGCAGGAACTGATGCAGCCGCAGCGTGACTTCCTGTGCCTGAGCCGATGCGACCGTCAGCAACGCACCGCCAACGACCCCCGCTGCGATCAAAAGGGATTTCAACATGATTTAGTCTCCTCGTTTTACACCTGAAATGCGAAGCTCACACGACCCGAAGCAACAACGGAATCGCATCTGCCGCGGCAAATGATACCACCTGCGAAGTTCTCATTAGTATAATCGGTTCGTTTTTATTGAATAACCGACCCCGGTCAATGCGGGATCGGAACCTGTCACTGCTTCCCGACAACTAGATGATAGACTAATCGACAATGAAATATCTACAATAGAGATATCGAAATTTGCGATAGCTGATGGAGCGAATTTGCCCTGCTCCCGGAACCACCAAGCTGCCACAATGGAGAATACTCGAGCCTTCGTCGACCGCAGGTCGCCAACTGTCCCGTTCTGCCTTTCCAGCCAGGGGTGCAAGGTGCGCAGCTACCGGGGTCGAATCGCTCCATGAGTCAGAACGAACAAGCAGGCCGAGGTTCAAAAACGCCGAGGAACCACAGCCATGCGGCAGTCAAGTAGACTGCCCCGGTGTTTTCGAGCCGCGGTCGCCGAGCCGACGCTTCGACGAAGAACGTCGCATACTAATATCGTTTAAACGAGCTGGAGGAGATAAAGTCTTGAATACCGTGATTGGTTCACGGCCGCCGGGCATCGCACCATCCCTTGAGGCATGGGTCGGACGCATCGTCGGTCATTTCGCAAGCGCGCTGGCCATTCTGGGAGGAACCGTACTTACTGCGGTGATGATCATGGCGGTGATCTCCATCGTTGGTCGCTGGTTTGTTGGTACCGAACTTCCCGTTATCGGACGTCTTGGCCCGATCAAAGGCGACTTCGAGCTTGTTGAGATGGGGGTCGGTTTCGCCGTGTTCTCGTTCATGGGATGGTGCCAGTTCCAGCGTGGTCACGTCACCGTGGACATCTTCGTCAGCCGTCTCGGACCACGCGCGCTGGCCGGCCTGTCTGCCTTCTCGAACATCGCCATCACCGCTGCTGCGGCGCTGATCGCATGGCAGCACGGACTGGGCATGATGGACAAGATCCGCTATCACGAATCAACCATGATCCTGCAGATTCCGGTTTGGTGGGGTTATGCCGCAACGCTTGTCGGTGCTTGGGCCTTCGCGCTCGTTTCGCTCTATACCGTCTGGCGCAGCCTCAACGAGGCCCTCGGCACAGGCGAACCAACCACCGGACAGGGGCACTGAGGCATGACCAATCTCGAAATCGCAATCTGGTCCTTCGTCATTCTGCTGGGCCTGATCTTCGCACGCATGCCGATCGGTCTGGCGATGCTGCTGTGTGGGTTGGTGGGCTCCTACACCATCTTCGGCAATTGGATGCCGGTGCTGTCGAATCTGAAGCAGCATGCCTACGAGACCTATGCCAACTATTCGCTATCGGTGGTGCCGCTGTTTCTGCTGATGGGCGCCTTCGCAATGAAAGGTGGCCTGTCGACTGCATTGTTCAATGCCGCCGCGGCGTGGCTCGGTCACCGCAAGGGCGGCGTTGCGATGGCGGCGGTCGGCGCGTCGGCGGGCTTTGGCGCGATCTGTGGTTCATCGCTTGCCACCGCTGCCACGATGGGGCGGGTCGCGCTGCCGGAATTGCGACGCCATGGCTACTCCGGTGCATTGTCCACCGCATCGCTGGCCGCTGGCGGTACGCTGGGCATTCTGATTCCACCATCGATCGTGCTGGTCATCTACGCCATCCTGACCGAGCAGAACATCGCGAAACTCTTCGTGGCGGCAATGATTCCCGGCATCCTCGCCGCCATCGGCTACATGATCACGATCGCCATCCGGGTGCGCTTCGACCCCCGCGATGCGGTCCAGACACCACGGCTCAGCTACTGGGAGCGCTTCAAGGCACTCAGTGAAATCTGGCCGGTGGTGATCATCTTCGTGGTGATGATCGGCGGGATGAACACCGGCGTATTCACCCCGACCGAAGGTGCCGCCGTAGGTGCAGCGGGGACCGGTCTGGTTGCCGCCCTGCGCGGCCGACTCGGCTGGCGGGAACTGGTCGACTGCTTCCGTTCGACCGCGGTTTCCACCGGCATGATCTTCTTCATCGTGCTCGGCGCGGGATCCTACAATGCGTTTCTCGCCGTCGCCCGCCTCCCGGTCGCCGCCGCCGACTGGGTGGGTTCGCTCGGGGTCACGCCGCTGCTGGTGCTTCTCGTCATCCTGTTCATCTATCTGCTGTTCGGGTGCGTGATGGACTCGCTGTCGATGATCCTGCTGACGGTGCCGATCTTCTTTCCCGTAATCATGGCGCTCGACTTCGGTCTCACGCCGGAAGAAACCGCGCTCTGGTTCGGCGTGCTGGTACTGATCGTCGTGGAGGTCGGTCTGATCACACCACCCGTAGGGATGAACCTGTTCATCATCAACTCGATGGCAGGTGGCGTGCCGATGAGTCAGACCTACCGGGGCGTGATCCCCTTCGTTGCCTCGGACATGATCCGCACGCTTATTCTGGTGCTGTTCCCGTCGATCACACTGGGGCTGGTGTGGCTGATGTTCTGATGTGTCCCACCCAGTGACCGTCGCGGGGCGCGGGTCTCCATGACTCGCGCCCCGCCGCGCTTTCGGTCCTCCACGCCCCTGTCAAGCCTCCCGCCCCCCGAAAGAGCCGCGACGCTCTCGGGTGCCCAGCATGGACCAGGTGAGTACCTGGAAAGCACTCTTCTCGCAAGCGCCCGCGCTCACTGGCAACCGACGACGGTATCCTTCTCAGGATGACAAAACCGCGCAAACCAATGAAACTAACGAAAAACAGGTAGCCAAGAAACGCCTTTATCCCGCCCCGGGGAGATTCATGACCGCGACGTCCGCTTCAGAACAAGGCACCGACTCCGCGCTTGCGCCACTGCGCGGCAAGGTCTTCCGCATGCTGTGGATGGCCTGGCTGGCGGCCAACGTGACGATGTGGATGAACGAAGTGGCCGCCGCGTGGCTGATGACCTCGCTGACGGACAGCGTGGTCATGGTCGCGCTGGTCCAGGCCGCGTCGACATTGCCCGTTTTCGTGCTCGGTCTTCCCAGCGGCGCACTCGCCGACATCGTCGACCGGCGCCGCTATTTCGCGTTCACCCAGCTCTATGTCGCGCTGATCGCCCTCATCCTCGGCGCACTCGCTTTCACCGGCTTGCTCACCGCGCATCTGTTACTCGCCCTCACCTTTGCCAACGGCATCGGCATGGCAATGCGCTGGCCGGTGTTTGCCGCGATCGTTCCGGAGATCGTTCCTCGCGCCCAACTCCCGGCCGCGCTTGCGCTCAACGGCATCGCCATGAACATGTCGCGGGTGATTGGTCCGGTGGTCGCCGGCGCTCTGCTCGCGACCGCGGGCAGTCACTACGTGTTCGCGCTCAACGCGGTGCTCGCGATCATTGCCTTCGCCCTCATCCTGAAATGGCGCTCCCCCCCAAAAACGAGCGTACTGCCCGGCGAGCGCTTTTTCGGTGCGATGCGGGTCGGCGTACAACACGTGGTCCAGTCACCGCGCATGCGCGTCGTCCTGGTACGCATTTTTCTGTTTTTCCTGCAATCGACCTCGCTCACCGCCCTGCTCCCCTTGATTGCCCGCGACCTTCATGGTGGTGGGCCGGTAACATTCACGATCCTGCTCTCTGCCATGGGAGGTGGCGCAATCTTCGCGGCACTCAATCTGCAGCGCCTGCGCAGCCGCTTCGATCGTGACGGTCTGGTCCGGCTCGGTACCTGTGTTCACGCGCTGTCCGCGGTAGTGGTCGTGCTCGCCCCAGACCTTTGGCTTGCGGTCATCGCCATGGCGGTCGCCGGCATGGCATGGATCGCGACCGCCAACTCGCTGACGGTGGCCGCGCAGTTATCGCTTCCCAACTGGGTGCGCGCACGCGGGATGTCGATCTACCAGATGGCGCTGATGGGCGGCGGCGCGGCCGGGGCCGGCCTGTGGGGCAGCGTCGCCGGACAAACGTCGATCACCACGGGCATCTGTGCCGCAGCCGTAATTGGCCCACTGACCCTGCTGCTCCCTGGTCGATTGAAGCTGTCCCGCGCGGCCGATCAGGACATGACGCCAGCCACGGTCACCACTTCGGCGCCAGAGCCGGAGGTCGATATCGAGCCGACCGAAGGACCGGTGATGGTTACGGTGGAATACATCATTGATCCGGCCCGGGCAGCGGAGTTCGACGAAATCATGCAGGAAACGCGCCGTGCGCGCCTGCGCCAGGGAGCCTTGTCATGGGGCCTGTTTCGCGACGCTGCGCAGCCAGAGCGCTATATCGAGTACTTTCTGGACGAAAACTGGATCGAACACCAGCGTCGGCTCGAGCGTTTCACCGCATCGGACGTAGGCCTTCGCGAGCAAAGACTCGCGTTCCATGTAGGCCCCGAGGCCCCCCGGGTGCGCCGCTATATTGCTGAAGGTGAGCGCCGTAAGGCTCGCGGAAAGCATCGCTGAAGCCACTCAGGCCGCGACGGGCTCGACCATCGCCTCACGCCGCGCCACCTGCCGCACCCAGACTAGCCAGACGATGAGCACATCGAGCATGATCAGTACCTGCCACAAGTAAAGGTGAGCAAATTCGAACACCTCCTTGTTCCACGCCGCCAGATAGAACAGCGTGATCACGCGCAGCACGTTGACGGCCTGAATCGCAAAAAAACCCAGCACGATGCCGATCCCCTTCATCAGCCAAGACGAGGGATAGGCCAGCACCGCCGCGGTGAGGATGATGACCGCTTCGATCCCGTTGCAGCCCGGTTCGATCGAAACACCGATGCCCGATGCCCGATGCCCGATGCTGCAGCACCTTGCCGTAGGAGATCACCTCTGGATCAAAAATCCCCACCAGCCAGGCGCTGATGCTGGCCAGCAACGACGTCCAGGGCAGGACCACGGCACTCTGCACCGGGTGGGTGAGTTCTAGCGTGAACATCACCAGGAGCAGGACGACGAACAGAATAACGAATCGGATCATGATGGGAAGTCTTCGGAATGTGCATGCAAAAGCCCCCGCATGATAACGCGGGGGCCGCCGAAGCCGAAATGGAAACCAGGACTTTATCCGCTCGATGTCGCCCGACCGATTGTTACCCGGTCAGGCGACATCCTGCGTCAAGTGCGCGTACGGCGCATGCCAAATCCGACCATCAACAATACCAGAAGCAGCATCGCCGCATGACCGAGCGACGGAATCGCCGCAACGGGAGGCACATCCACTTCGGTCGGACCACCTTCGTCGACCGGCGCATCCGAAGTCGCTTCAACCGGGTCGTCCGCGCCAGGCGGAGTCCAGCTCGCTTCTCCCTGATTCTCGTAGCTCGACGCCTGACCGCTGCGGGCAACACCCACCTCGAACGAGATCTCCAGCGCATTCGTTGCATCAGCAACCTCGAACACGCCCGGATCTGCGCCCATGTCGGCCGTCACCACGATACGCCCCTGCGGGTAATCGCCACCGGGTGCCTCGAACACGCACGAGGAAACGGTTGTTACGCCAAGCCCCGTGCACTCCAGGCTCTCTTCGACATAAGTCATCCCTTCACCGATGATGTCGGTGATCTGCACGTTCTCCGCGAGAATGGGCGATGTATTGATCCACACCATCGTCCACCGGATCCGATCTTGACCGTTGAACTCGCCGGTCTTGACTCCGAGCAGCGGATCGAAGATGTAAGCAAAGACCGCGCCTTCATCCTCGGCAAACACCACCGGGTCATCTCCGTCACGGGTCATCGTCACCTGCACGTCGTTGGTAACGCTCTCGTTGTGCACCGCCTCGAAGTACCAGACCGCCGACGCACCCGGCGCCAGGGGCAGACTACCCGTCACCGGTCCCCCGATACCGCCTTGATCGGACGGTGTAACACCAAGCAGCGGATCGGTGAAAACAGGGTTGGTGAGATCCGTCGCTCCGTTGTTGGTCAGCGTGAAGCACCATGTCACCGGGTACGGATTGCCTGGCTCGGGATCGACGATGACCAATGGATTGACACCATCGGCGACGCAACGCGAACCGTTGTCGTGCCCTTGGTATGCGGTCTTGACGATGCTCAGTGCCGATTCGTTGTAGAAACCGAAATCGATCGTCAGGTTCGAGCGGTTGTCCGGCGTAATGTCGTGGAAACCGGGGGTCTGCTCGGGACCACGAATTCCGACCTCGTCGGTCGGTTCGTCACCGGGCAGCGGTCCCAGAGTCACGAAGCTCGAGACGACCGAACCGGCAGGAATGTCGTCGCAAAGCGCATCGTCGAGCAGCCGACCGTGGTTTTGCGCATCGAGATCGTCGTTTCCTTCGACGACGTGGGTGGCGACCTGCAAGCCACGCAGCGGCTCCCCGGCACCAAAGTTCGAGGCGGGCAGGCTCACGATGTAGTGCCCCGCTTCGAGCCCGGTGAAGAGATAGTGTCCGGTGGCGTTGGTCGTTTGCGAAGCCAGCGGCGCATCGCACACCGGCGAGCCATCGGCATTCGCCCCCCACAGTTCAACCATGACCCCCGGAATCCCCTGGGAAGACCCCAGTTCACCGCTCATGCCATCGTTGTCAATGCCGTCCTGATCGACGTCGTACCAGACACGATTGCCGAGGCTGAAAACCGCCGGATTCTGGTAAAAGCCCTGATCGATGGTCGGATCGTGCTGTCCTGCGGCAAGCGTGATTCCGGTCGCCTCGAAGATTGGCGCTGTGGCGAAGTCACCATTGCTAGGCTCTCCGTTGGAATCCACGGTGGAATCGGAGCCCACCTGACGCGGCGAACCGATCAGGCCTTCCGGACGGTGAAAGCGGACGGTGTAGGTCTCGCCACCACTGGTCGGGTTCAGACCGTCGAAACGGTAGTAGCCCGGCATCCCCGTTTCCGGGTGGTTGATGGTGGTGGTCGTACCAATCAGCACCGGATCGCCGATCGCCGGCTGCAGGTAGAGATCGACGCGGACGTTATTGATCCCGTTGGCGCTTTCACCCGCATCCTGCAGACCATTCTCGTTGGTGTCATGCCAGACGAAGTCGCCCAGGGAAGCTGTGGCCGGAGCATCGAGCGGCTGCACGATCACCCCGACACGGGTCGGAGCCGACTGGTTGGCAAGAGCGATATCGGCCTCGCGATACTGGAAACCAAAGGTGTTCCACGCGATGTTGGAGCACGAGGACGTTGCAGCACCCGCGCAGTCGGAGATTGGTGCGTCCGCATCGACGTACATCGGGAAGGTGAAGCTCAGCGTCTCGCCCGGTTGCACTACGTGATCGGCCGGGTAGACGATTCTGAACGCACGGACCCGGGACGGATCGTTCGGCAACACGGTGGACCATTGGCCCGCTGCACCCGCGACCGGCGCCTGCGTTTCATCAGTGAGCGGCACCCCTTGCGCGAGCGTCGTCATCGGGTTGCAGCCGCTGACCGCGACGATGTTGTCGCGACACGGGTTGGGGGCCTGGGTGTAATACACAACCGTTCCTGCCGGTGCGCCCCCTGCCTCGAGGTCGATTGCGGCAACGAAACGTGGCCGCCATGAAGAGCCGAGCTCCACCCCGGTACCCACCCCGGTATTGCCCCCACCCACCGGATTATCGTCCGCGCTGAACGGCACGATGTCGATGATCTCGATGCGGTCAAGCGGCACGTTGGCTGTATTGTCGATGTTGAGCTGCCAGAACACGGAGCTCTGCCGCACGTTGCGACCGACGTTGTTCGGCTCATCAGCGTTGTACAGCCAATCCGGATCGAGGCTGCCACGAACGGCCTTCCGCGAACTGATGTCGGTCACGCGCTGGACCTGATAGTTCGCATTGCCTGCATGACACAACTGGGTGGCATTCGCCGTACCCGTTGCCCCATCGAGCCCCCCATCGGTCAGCACCGATCCGGTGAAGTTGCCACTGGATGTACCCGTGGATGAGGAACAAAACTGGGTCGAGCGCGTGTCACCGGGGTTATTCGAGCCCAGAAACGCCACGCCATTGACCCGGGAACCACCCAATGTGGTATTACCTACGGTCACTTCCAGATCGTAGCTCACGGACTCACCCCGGGCCAGCGTACAACCCGTGCCCGTCCAGTCCCACACGATGAGCGTACGCCCAGTGTCGTTGTAATCCTCCAGCTCATGGATCGCCGGTTCGTTCGTGCAGTTGCCACCAACTGCGGCGGTCCGCGCTGAACCGACAAAGGTCATGCCCTCAGCCAGCAGATCGGCGAAAACCGGATCGACGATCGCAACCTGTTCCGGGGCCGAGCTGTAGGTTCCGGAGTTCTCCATGCGAACGCCGAACGTGAGATTGTTGCCGGGTGCATGCTGACCACCCGGCGCAGACTTGACGACGTTGGGCGCAATGGTCGGCGAGATATCGTCGGCGCGAACCGTAACAACGCTGCTGACCGTCACGTCCACCTCGTGCGTGTCATTGAAACCCTGAATGAAGGCAACGTTCGTCGTTGTCGCGTCCTGCACCGGCCCAGGAACATAGTTGGTTCCATCCCAACCGCTACCGACGACGTCACAATCGATCCACAAGTGGCGATCACGGGAACCCGAGAACGGAACGATGGGATTGGCGGCATCACCGTACTCGACCACGATCCGACTTACGCCATCCGCAAACAACGCGCTACCATAATCAGTGCCGCCTGCGGGATCCATCCCGTCGTAAGCTGGATACACGACATTGTCATGATCGTACACCGTCAAACGGGTCGCATCATTGTTGACCTGGAATTCCGTCACCTCGCAAAAGCCCGGAACGCTGTCATCGATACGCATTCCCAGTGGAATGTTGCCGTTGTTTCTGGCCCGCACGGTGTAACGCAAGGTTTGCCCTGGATTAACCACGTTATCGTGATCGTCGTTGGTTTTCTGTGACCCCCCAAGCCCCGGATTCGGTCCTGCAAGCGTATGCGATGCACTTGCCTGACGCGGGGTCGCCGGAACGCCTTCGATCTCGTATCCGATGGTGGCGGTGTTGGTTCTCTCGTCGCCAACCTCGTTCGGACCCTCAGGATAGTTGACCGTAATGTCAATGGACTGGGGACTGCTGACCGTCCCCAGATTCCAGATCAACGGGTTCCCCGGAGATCCATCACCCGAATCATGAACAGGACTGGTACTCACCAGCACGGCACCCGCGGGAAGCACGTCCGACAACACGACGTTGTCAGGCGCGATCCAGCCCGTCGCATCCCCATTGGGATGCGGGCGAACCGTAACCCGATACGTCGTGTTGAATCCAACCGGTTCGGCGGTTCCCTGCACATTCTTTGCAATCTCGACGCGGTCTCCCGCGCTGGCGACGATGGGCAGGCTCGTGACCGTGACCTCCACGGGTGCGCAGCTGGGGTCAGCCGCCAGGGCTTCCGGCGTGCAGGAGGCCAGGATGGTGGCCGAGTTGACCGCCTCCTCCCCGTCGCTGGTCACGCCCCCCGGGAACCGCGTCTGCACCTGGAAACTTCCGGAGGCCCCCGCCGCGACATTGGTCTGAAACACGAAATGCAGGGTCGCACCGGGTTGCGTCGGATTCGAGTTGCTGACCGTCGGCTGTGTGCACGCATCGAAGTCCGGTTCCGGGTCACCAGGATTCTGAACGCACACTTTCTGCAGGGCACCCGCTGGCGTGGGTAGTCCGGTTGCCTGAAGGCTCAACGGCAAGGGTTCGACAATCCGCATCTCATGACAGTCATCGATCGGGCTCACCGCACCCGGGCACGACCATGCGAAGTTGTAGTTGAAGTTTTGCCCGGAGGCAATGGTACCCGCGGGCCCAAGATCCTTCACCAAACCGACATTCGGCGCACCATGCACTACGGGTGTCAGCAACAGCATCGGCACCACTGCAGCCACGAGTCTGGCATAGCGACGACAAGCCTCCCGACCACTGAAGCGTCTTCGTGCGGTCGTCGCTTGATCTCCTGCATTCGACATGCGTCATTCCTCGAATCAATCACGTTCGCGTCCGGCTCGCCGCAACCGCGCTAAGGCTGTTGACAAGCCACCATGCCGGAGAACTCTTCTACTTAATCTTCCGACATACCCGGACCAAATCGTATTCAGATCAAGGCGCAAAGAAGGTCACCGTTACTCACTTACACAACCCATCCTTCACAAATCTCACCTTTAACTAACTAGTAAACGAAGATGCAACAGAATTTGACAGGAATGCCGCTGACTCACCACCGCACCTGCGGCAGAATCCGCAGACCGATCAATGATTCACGGGTGGCCATCGCCATTCCCGACTACAAGAACCAGCATGTTCATGCAGGCAAGAACCACAACGAACATCGAAGTGTGCGTCGTCGCCCCCGACAATGCAGAACTCATCACAACGGTCGAATCGTTGCGCGCGCATGGATTTGGTGTTCGTCATTTCAGCGATGCCCATAAGCTCTACCAAGGGTTGCTCGGCACCCACTGCGACATACTCGTCATCGATCTGGACCTTGCTGACCTCGAAAGCGGAATCGCTATCGAGCAGTTATGCGCACTTCCACACATCGGTGTCGTGATCCTGTCGGCAGACACCGAGATCCAATCCGCCGTGCAGGCACTTTCCGATGGGGCCGACCTTCATCTGACCAAACCGGTGGCTCCGTTGGCGCTTGCCGCCAACATTCGCAGTTTGCATCGACGTCTTGCAGATCCTGCAATCGACTCTCCAGGATGGCGACTCCGAGGTGACGGCTGGAGCCTCCTTGCACCCAACGGCCAGACCATCGCGCTGACCGCGTCCGAGCGAATCGTTCTCCAGATGCTGTTCGGTCAGCCTGGGGCGGCTGTTCGTCGGGACGCAATCATTACCGCGCTCGGGCATCAACCCGATTACTACCTGGACCATCGCCTGGACATGCTGATCAGCCGACTGCGCAAGAAGGTACGCACCACGGCTGGTCTGTCACTCCCTTTGAAAACCGTTCGCAGCGTTGGCTTCATCCTAGCAGCAGGAGACCTGCACTGATTACGGTCCATACCTTCGGCGCAACGCTGACACCCACTTCTTCGTATGCGATAGAGTCGGTTGCAGACGCAAGGTGAGATGCCTTCACGGAGGTATACGCTCGCCGACTACGCGGTCGCCGGGCTCACGCTGCTTTGCCACAAGCAAGAGCGCTTCACGTACGCATGCACACACGCCGTACCGGGTATAGCCTTGCCATCCGGGGTCCTGCCCATCGGTTCATAGGCCAAACGAAACACGCTTCGTTCCCGCACAAAATCACCCAGGCGCAGTTCCCCTTCACTTCCGTCGTTGCGATCAATGCCACCTTGCGGATGTGCGTCCGTACCATAGCCAACAGCAAAAAAGCCAACCACCGCTAAGTGATTGGCTTTAAATGCTTTTGTTTGGTTGCGGGGGCAGGATTTGAACCTGCGACCTTCGGGTTATGAGCCCGACGAGCTGCCAGACTGCTCCACCCCGCGTCTGGAGAAACAGAACTATAGTTGATTCACCGATTCGCGTCAAGCACTTTTTTTGAAACCGGCTTTCATTTCGCACTTCTCTCGGCGCCACCCCGGTTCGCGAGTACCAACCGAGAGCTCACGATCTTGAAAGCTTTGGCGTAAGGGGCCCACTCGAAACATCTTCGAGGTGGGCGCTTGCGTCCTTCGAGTGGCATTCTTCGAGTGCAGGTTCGGCTGACGGAGAGTCAGGGCCTCACACTCAACATATTGACTCAAAAGAAATTTCTGGCGGAAGCGGTGAGATTCGAACTCACGAGGGGCGCAAACCCCTGCCGGTTTTCAAGACCGGTGCATTCAACCACTCTGCCACGCTTCCGAAGGTGCCGAACATTTGCGCCGCTGAGATCATTCGAGCGCACCCGCAAGGGTGCAAGCAGCATTGGCCTGACGACGGAGTGCGGAGTATACCGGTTGTGATCGTTCACGTCATCCGTTCAGGCACGTTCGAACAGTGCCACCGATTCAACATGGGAAGTCTGCGGGAACATGTTCGCGATCCCCACGCCTTGCAGGCGATAACCCTTCTCGTGAACCAGCACTGCCGCGTCGCGGGCAAGGGTCGCGGGATTGCAGGACACATACACGATGCGCGCCGGCGATTGTGCGGGGCCGAGCGCCTTGACCACGGCGACGGCACCTTCGCGCGGGGGGTCGATCAGGAGTTTGTCGAGAGCACCGAGTGCCGCCAGCGAATCCTCGGTGGCTTCGAACAGATTGGCGGCGTGGAACTCACAGAATTCCGCCAGACCGTTTCTGCGCGCATTCCCGGCGGCCCGATGCACGAGATTGTCACTGCCCTCGACACCGATCACGCGGGCACCGAGCCGAGCCATCGGCAGGCTGAAGTTACCCAGGCCACAAAAAAGGTCGGCGACGCGCTCACCCGGGCGCGGGTTCAGCAACTGCATCGCTCGCCGCATCAGCACGCGATTGATACCGGTGTTGACCTGCGTGAAGTCGGTCGGGGCGAACGCCATGTGGAGATTGAACTCAGGCAAGGTATAGAACAGCTCGGGGGCATCACCCGGATGCAGACGAGTGGCCGACTCAGGCCCTGCCGGTTGCACCCACACCTGAACGCCGTGCTCTTCGGAAAACGCCCCAAGCCGGCTCTGGTCCGCGGTCGAGAACGGCAGCAGATTACGAAAGACCAGAACGGTGGTCGCTTCACCCACCGCGACCTCGATCTGCGGCAGACGATCGGGAATGGACAGCCCCTCGACCAGCACCTTCAGCGCCGGCAACATGGCCGAGATCTGCGGCGGCAGCACCTCGCAACGCTTCAGATCGGCAACGTAGCTGCTGCGCCGTTCGTGAAAGCCAATCAGAACCCCGCCCTTGGAGGGCACCCGACGAACACTCAGACGCGCACGAAAGCGATACCCCCATGCTGGACCATCAATGGCCGGGTAGACCACCCCGGGCCGAATCCGCGCAAGATGCCAGAGCGCGTCTTCCAGCACTCGCTGCTTGGCGGCAGCCTGAGCCAGCGGATCGAGGTGCTGCATCGAACAGCCACCGCAATGACCGAAGTGGACACAGCGTGGCGTCACCCGCTGTGCACTGGCCTTGAGAATTCGGGTGGCCTGGGCAAGGGCGTAGCGCGGTTTGCTGCGGTAGGCCTCGTACTCCACCTCCTCGCCGGGCAGCGCACCGTCAACAAAGACCGTCTTGCCGTCGACGTGCGCAACGCCGCGCCCCTCGTGATCGAGCGATTCGATGACTGCAACAGGCATGAAACCTTCCGCCAGCAAAAGAGCCGCATTGTAGCGGTTCGGGCTTCGGGTTTCACTGATCGCCGCCCGCGGGCGTCTTCCCGTCGACTGCACTTCATCTCCTCTTGCGCACATACGCCGGGCCCGGCGTACCGCGAAAGCCCCTCACATAACGCGGATCTGGGATAATTGATGGATGAATCCAAACCTGCTCGGCGGCCTCGAGCCGCAACAATTTCTCGACGAATACTGGCAGAAGAAGCCACTGTTGATTCGTCAGGCCATTCCCGGTTTTGACGGCGTGATCGAGCGCGACGCACTGTTCGACCTGGCCTGCGATCCGGACGTGGAATCGCGCCACATCTGCAGAAGGAACGGCGACTGGAGCCTGACTCGCGGACCACAGAAACGTTCGAACCTCAAGGGTCGCAAGCACCCTTGGACGGTGCTTGTCCAAGGACTGAATCTGTGGCTACCCGAAGGCGACACATTGCTGCGTCAGTTCGACTTCATCCCACAGAGCCGGCTCGACGACCTGATGGTGAGCTACGCCGTCGATGGCGGCGGCGTCGGCCCCCACTTCGACAACTACGACGTCTTTCTGCTGCAAGGCATGGGCAGGCGCCGCTGGCGTATCGGAGACCAGCGCGATCGGACCCTGATACCCGATCTTCCGTTGAAGATTCTGGCCGACTTCAAGCCCGTGCATGACTGGGTGCTCGAGCCGGGCGACCTGCTCTACCTCCCCCCCCACTGGGCGCACGATGGCGTGGCCATTGGCGAGTGCATGACCTACTCGATCGGATTCCGCTCGCCCACCGCGCAGGAACTGGGAACCGAGTTTCTTGGCTGGATGCAGGAGCACCTCGCGCTCGACGGCCTGTACGCCGACCCCGACCTGCGCACGCAGGAGAACTCTGCACAGATCAGCGACACCATGCTCGCACGGGTGGAGGAGATGGTGGCGCGGATCCGCTGGCAACGCGAGGATGTCCGGGGCTTTCTCGGTTGCTATCTGACGGAACCCAAACCCCATGTGTTCTTCGAACCACCTGACGAGGCGATGGACTTCGATGCGTTCGAAGCAGCGATTCGCCGAACGGGGTTCCATCTCGATGCCCGCACCCTGCTGCTCTTCTCTGCCGAGCGCTTCTTTCTCAATGGCGAGATCCTCGAAGCCCCACCCCAGCATGTGGCAACCCTTGCCCGTCTGGCGCATGCCCGGCGCCTTTGTTCCGACGACGTCGCTACGCAGGGCAATGGCACGCTTGCCGAGTTGCTGTATGAGCTCTACTGTGACGGCTTCGGCCATCCTGGAGAACGGCCATGACACCACCCACCCGGAACGAATATGAGTTCGGGCAGTTCGCCGATTATCGCCGCCACGTGCTCGACATTCTTGGTCGGGCCACACGCGAAGTCATTCTGTTCGACGCGGATCTGAAGGAAACGGGTCTGGAATCAGCCGCCGGCATAGCCGCACTCGAAGCCTTCTTCACCCGCCACACGGTTCCAGACTGCGTGCGCGTCGTCGTGCATGACGCGGGATTCATTGAGCGCGAATGCCCCCGTCTTTTGCGTTTGCTTGCCAGTTTCGGACACAGGATCCGGATCCGGGTTTCCGCGCGCCAGCATGCGGCCATCGATCAGGCCTTCATCGTTGTCGACGGTCAGCATGTGCTGACGCGCTTTCATCGCGACAACGCGCGCGGCAAGCTGATCCTTGATGATGGAGTGCGTGCTGCCCAGCTCGCCGATTTGTTCGACACGGTTTGGGAGAACGCACAACAGGGGCCGACGGGAATGCCCCTGGGGCTTTAGGACCGGCAAATCGGATACCGGAACACTACGAGAACCTGCCCGGGGGCGCATCGCGCACCCGGGCAGGTATTGATTCACCCCCGCCTCGTCCGACGCAGACTCAGCGCAGTTGCTGATGCAGCAGCTCAAGCATGCGGCGTGCGGTACTCGAGCGCTCCTCGGCGCCATCGCGGGACAACACCGCCACGGTCGCACCCTGCGCTTGAGGCGCAACACGAATGCGGTACTCTGCACCGCCTCGCGCGGCGGCGCCGGACTCCCGCCCTCGCCAGAAAGCAAGCCTGGACAACACGCCTTCAGAACGCTGACTGCGTGCATCGTCGTCCGGGTCGATGTAACGCACGTAGAACAGACCCTCGGATCGATCACGATCCTCAACCGTGAAGCCGATACGATCGAGCGCCAGCCCGACCCGTCTCCAGGCCCGATCAAAGGATTCATCCAGAGTCAGGCGAACCTGCCCTTCCGGCAGGCTTTGCAAACTGGCCCGCTCGGGTACATCGGCACGCGCCAGCACGGCCTCGGCGCGTTGCTCTTCCGCACCGAGCCGAACCATGAGTCGGCGCAGCATCTCGGCCTCGAGCTCGGGATCGGCCGGACGCGGTTGCCACACCGTGCGATCCTGCGCATCACTCGGATAGACCTCGATCATGCCGCGGTGGCTGATGAAGATCTCAACCGTGCCTGGCTGCGCCCCCTCTTCCAGACGGGTGCGGAACTTGTCACGCTCGGCCGTTGAAAACATGCCATCGAGCACGCGACCGAGGGTACGACGCACGAAATCCTGGGGAATCCGCGCGCGGTCCTCGGCCCAGTCGGTTTCCATCACACCGATGTCCGGGCTGTCGATGTTCAGGATGAAGCCGAGCTCCAGCCAGAAGTCCTTGATGTCGGTCCACAGTGCATCCGCCGTGCCGGGGACGACCAGCCAGCGCTGCGTGCCAGCACGCTCGATGCGCATGTCGTCCACCGGGACCAGCACCGAACCGGCCATACCCGTAGTCGGTCGCGTTGCGCGATCACTTTCGTAGGCGGAGAAGGTGGCCACCCCACGCGGGGCAACGTCCGGCACGGCGAACCGATCGTCACGCGTAGGGCCAGTCAGGTCGGGCGGTACCTCGAGCGGCGAGACCTGCCGCGCGCTCTGGTAGTCGATCTTCTGCGACTGGGTCAGCGAACCGGAACACCCGGCCAACCCTAGAGTCAGCGCGAGCAACGAAACCGAAATGGAAAGTCTTGAATTCATGAGCCTCAGGTAACCCCGGAGTGTCAGATTTGGATGCCCGCCCGGCGCATGGACTCGCGCACCCGCTCGTGCATGGAATCGGAAAGCGGGGTCAGCGGCAAACGGATGCCGGATTCGATCAACCCCATTTGCGCCACAGCCCACTTGACCGGGATCGGATTGGCTTCGCAGAACAGATTGCGATGCAACCATACCAGTCTTGCGTTGATTTCGCGCGCGGTGACAGCATCGCCTCGCAAGGCTGCGGCACACATCTCGTGCATCGCGCGCGGTGCGACGTTTGCGGTCACCGAGATCGTGCCATGACCACCGAGCAGTATGAATGCGCATGCGGTCATGTCATCGCCGGTATAGAGCGCAAAGCCTTCCGGCGCGCGTTCGACCAGGTCGCACGCGCGGTCCAGACTGCCGGTCGCATCCTTGATGCCGATGATGTTCGGAATCTCCGCCAGACGCAAGGCCGTGTCGTTGGAAAGATCCGCCACGGTGCGCCCCGGCACGTTGTACAGAATCATCGGCAGATCGACCGCCTCGGCGATGGCTCGAAAATGCTGGTACAGCCCCTCTTGCGTGGGTCGGTTGTAATACGGAACAACGGACAGGTGCGCGGCTGCGCCGGCCTTCTGAGCGAACTGCGCCAGCTCGATGGCCTCGCTGGTGGCATTGGCCCCGGTGCCGGCGATGACCGGGACCCGCCCGGCCGAATGCTCGACTGCGACGCGAATCAGTTCGCAATGTTCTTCGACATCGACGGTAGGCGATTCGCCGGTAGTGCCGACGATCACGATCCCGTCGGTGCCCTCGGCGACGTGAAAGTCGATCAGTTGGCGCAGGCGCGGAAAATCGAGACCGCCCTGCTCGTTCATCGGGGTGACGATGGCGACAATGGAACCGGTGATCATGAATGGCAAAACCAGAAGATTAAAAGATGGATTCTACCTGAACCGAGCGCAACAGCCACCGGCACCGAACGCACACCGCACCCTGCGGGTGTGCGACCGGCCTCGCGGCCCACCACCTCGGCGTCAAGCCGGTCGAGTGACCGACGCTCGTTCGGCGCGGGCTCAAAGATCCGCGAGCGTCTTGATGTGGGCGACCACCGACCGCGCCAGCGCCGACAGCGCGTACCCGCCCTCGAGAATCGACACGATGCGTTTGTGTCCGCACTCATCGGCGAGCGCCTTCAGCTGCGACGTCACCCAGATGTAGTCGGCCTCGACCAGCCCGCACGAGCCCATGTCATCCTCGTAGTGGGCATCAAACCCAGCCGAGATGAAGATCATCTGCGGATTGTGGTTGCGCAGGGCGGGAATCCATACGTCGCTGACGATCTGCCGGAACGCCTCGCCGCGCGTGCCCGCCGGCACCGGAACGTTCACCATGTGCTGGGAGCTGCTGTCGGCGCCGCTGTACGGATAGAACGGGTGCTGGAAAATGCTGGCCATCATCACCCGCGGATCCTCGCGGAAGATGTTCTCTGTGCCATTTCCATGATGCACGTCGAAGTCGATGATCGCCACCCGCTCAAGCCCGTGCTCTTCGAGCGCATGCCGTGCCGCAATCGCCACGTTGTTAAGAAAACAGAAGCCCATCGCCTTGTCGCGCTCGGCATGGTGACCGGGCGGGCGCACCGCGCAGAAGGCGTTTTCGATTTCGCCCCGCACCACGAGATCGGTGGCCAGTACCCCCGCACCCGCCGAACGCAACGCCGCTTTGAGCGTGTGCGGGCACATCGCCGTATCCGGATCGAGGTGCCGGATGCCGTGCTCCGGCACGTTATCGATCAGCTCTCGAAAATAATCCTCGCCGTGCGCCCGCAAAATCTGTACCTCGGTCGCCTCCGGTGCGTCGTAGAAGGACAGATAGAGATCCAGCCCGGCCGCAATCAGGCGGTCGTTGATCGCAGCCAGTCGATCCGGGCACTCCGGATGAAAACTGCCCATCTCATGCTGCCAGCAGTCCCTGTGCGTAATGAACGCCGTTGTCGTCATACCCCTCCTCTCCCGAACCGTATGAACTTTGGCGCGCCCCGCACCTCCAACCCGTCATCGCAGGTCTGGAACGCATGGGCACCTGTTTGTCGTCTATTATCACCGCTTTATTTTGGAATTCACAATCACTCGCTCATGCCGCACGCTCACATCTCACGACTGCTCGACACCGCCAATCAGATCATACTCGGAAAGAAACATGCACTGAAACTTGCGCTTACCTGTCTGATTGCGCGCGGCCACCTGCTGATCGAGGATGTGCCCGGTGTGGGCAAAACCACGCTCGCACACGTTCTGGCCCAGGCGATGGGTCTTCATTTCCAGCGCATCCAGTTCACCAGCGACCTGCTGCCCGCCGACATCATCGGTGTATCGATCTTCGATCGCGAGAATTCCGCGTTTCGTTTCGCTCCTGGCCCGATCTTTGCACAGCTGATTCTCGCCGATGAAGTCAATCGCGCCACCCCCAAGACTCAGAGCGCGCTGCTCGAAGCGATGGAGGAGCAACAAGTGACCGCCGATGGGCAGACCCATCCCCTGCCTGATCCTTTTTTTGTCATCGCAACGCAGAATCCGGCCAACCAGATCGGCACCTTTCCGCTCCCGGAAAGCCAGCTCGACCGTTTTCTGATGCGCATTCACATCGGCTACCCCGACCGCAGCGCCGAGCGCGCACTGCTGATGGGCGAAGATCGTCGTGCGCTCCTCGAACGACTCGAGCCGGTGATTCGCCCTGAAGACCTGCTTTTGCTGCAGCAGGCGGCCCATTCGATCACCATATCCGAAGCGCTGGTCGACTACGTTCAGAATCTGGTCAGCCATACCCGCCGCGACGCCGGATTCAGCGGCGGGCTCAGTCCGCGCGCGGGCCTCGGTCTGCTCGCCGCTGCACGCGCCTGGTGTCTGATCGATGGACGCGATCACGTCCTGCCGGAGGACATCCAGGCGGTGTTCCCACACATCGCCGGGCACCGGCTGCACCTTGCCGGCGACGGTCGTGCAGCCAGCCAGGACAGCATCGAACGCCTGATGCGCGAGGTATCGGTCCGTTGATGTTCGTACGCGCGCTCACGTCACCGCTGCGCCGACAGCTCGACCGCTGGCTATTTCGCCTTGGCGTGCCCGAGCCGCTGCCAATCCGCCTGCATCAGCGACGGATCTTCGTCCTGCCCACCTCAGCCGGCGTGGCGTTCGGCATCGCGCTGATGGTCATGCTGCTGGCCGCCATCAACTACAACCTGAGTCTGGGCTATGCGCTGGTATTCCTGCTTGCCGGCACCGGCCTGGTAAGCATCTTTCACGCGTTTCGCAATCTGCTCAATCTTTCGCTCACCGGCGCCCGCTGCGAAGCGGTCCATGCCGGCGAAACCGCAGTCTTTCGCTTCACGATCACAAATCCCAGCGGCGTTGCCCGCCCCGCGCTTACGATCTCCGCCCGCGCGCGCAGCATCACGTTCAACGTCCCCGAAGATGAGGATCTGGAAGTCGATCTGCACCTGCCGACCACTCGCCGCGGTTGGCTCGATCCCGGACGAGTGCAACTCGAAACACACTACCCGCTGGGTCTGATCCGCGCCTGGAGCGTGTTCAGGCCGCGTGTGCGCTGCCTGGTCTATCCGCGCGCCGAAACCGACCCTCCACCGTTGCCGGACACCGCCCTCGCGGGGGACGGTGCCGCGGCTGAGATCGATGGAGACGACGATTTTGCCGGTTTGCGGGCATACCGCGCTTCCGATTCGCCTCGGCAGGTCGCCTGGAAGAGCGTGGCGCGTGGCGGCCCGTTGGTCAGCAAGCGTTTTTCGGGAGTCGGCGGCGGCGAATTGACACTGGACTGGCACGTCCTGCCCGAATCGCTGGATATCGAGGAAAAGCTCTCTCGCCTGACCGCGTGGGTACTCACCGCGCAGGCCGCCGGCCTCCGGTTTGCTCTGCGCCTTCCCAACGCGATCATCGAGCCCGGCAGCGGTGCGGCACACACCCGGCTCTGTCTCGAGAAGCTGGCCCTGCTCGGCACAGGTGCGCGATGAAGCGCGCCGACCCTACCGTACGCTCAGCGTCGCTGTGGTTGTGGACGACCGTGCTCGTCACGCTGCTGCCGCATACCCGCGACCTTCCGCCCTGGATGAGCGCAATCGCCCTGCTGTTACTCGCCTGGCGTGGCTGGGGGCTATATCGACCCGAACTGGCAGGCACCTTCCGCCTGCTCGTGATCGCCATCGCGATCGCCATGGCAGTGGGCGTGCGACTGCACTACGGGCACTTCTTTGGCAAGGATCCCGGCGTCGCCCTGCTCGCAGCCCTGCTCTGCCTTAAGCAACTCGAAATCCGCACCACCCGCGACGTACGTGCCGCCGTGCTGCTCAGCTTCTTCCTTCAGCTCGGCGTATTCTTCGAGAACCAGTCTTTGCCAGTGGCGCTGCTCGCATTATCCGGAACACTGCTCTCCATCGTCACCCTGCTCAACCTCCACACACCCGAGGTCGGCGTCAGAGGCTTGCGTACGGGCACATTGCTGCTGGCGCAGTCCATCCCCTTTCTCATCGTCCTGTTCGTGCTCTTTCCCCGCATTCCGGGACCACTGTGGGGTCTGCCAGCGGACGCCCACAGCGCCCGCACCGGCCTGTCCGACACCATGGAGCCGGGCTCCATCAGCAACCTGGGCAACTCCAACGTGATCGCCTTTCGCGCGGAATTCGAAGGGTCGCCGCCACCCCCACCACTGCGTTACTGGCGCGGCCCCGTCTTGACGGAGTTCGACGGGCGAGTCTGGCGTGCCCGTGACACGGGCGGCAACACCCGGCCCGATTACACGCCGGCCGGAGATGCATACCGCTACGTTCTCACCCTCGAGGCCCACAATCGGCACTGGTTGCTTGCGCTCGAACACCCCGGCGCGGAGATCCCCGAGGTACGCTACTCGCGCGACTTCAGGCTGCTGAGCCCCCGGCCGGTACGCGCGCGCAGTCGCTTCAACCTGACGGCATATCCCGACACGCTCGTCGGTGTTGATGAATCGGCTTATGTACTCGACGCCACTACTCGGCTTCCCGAGGCAGGCAATCCGCAGGCGCGGGCCCTGGCACGCGAGATTCTCACCGCCGAAGCGGATCCGGCGGCGCGCCTGGCACGCGTGCTCGATTTCATGCGCAACGCCGACCTGATCTACACCCTTCAGCCACCGCTGCTGGGCGCCAACCCGGTCGACGAGTTCCTGTTCTCCACCCACCGCGGATTCTGCGAACACTTTTCGTCGGCCTTCGTGTTCCTGATGCGCGCGGCCGATGTTCCTGCGCGCGTGGTCACGGGCTATCAGGGCGGTGAGATCAACCCGGTGGATGGCACCCTCGTCGTGCGTCAGTCCGATGCCCACGCATGGGCCGAAGTCTGGCTCGAGGGCCGCGGCTGGGTTCGGGTCGACCCCACTGCGCTGGCCGCCCCGGCTCGCATCGAATCCGGTCTTGCCGACGCCTTGCCCGAGGGCGAATACCGACCGTTCATGCTGCGCCCGGGAATGCTCTGGCTACGCACCGCGCGGCATCAGTGGGAGGCGCTGTCCAACGCCTGGCACCAGCACGTCATCGGCTTCGATACCGAGGATCAACACCGCCTGCTCGAGCGTCTGGGAATACACCAGCCGGACTGGCGCGCCCTGGTCGGCGCGCTGGTCACCACCTCACTGGCACTGATGGCGCTGTTGCTCGGCTGGGCTTATCGGCGGCAACGCCGCCCCGACCCGCTTGAACGTGTCTGGGACGCATTCTGTGGCAAGATGGCGCATGGCGGGACGCCGCGCCACCCGTGGGAAGGTCCAATCGATTTCGCGCGCCGCGCCGCGCGCGCCCATCCCGACCGACGCAATACCATACGGGAAATTGCCGAACTCTATGCGCGACTGCGCTACGGTTCGACTGACGACACGAAGCAAGTCGAGACCCTTCGACTCCGGAAACGAATCAAACAGTTCAAACTCGAATGAAGCCATCCATGTTCCAGCGGCTCGCCCTGATCGCCGCATTCGCATTCACTCCCGCAGCCCAGGCATCCTACGTCAATCACGGTGAGGCGCTTGATTTCGTGCGGGAAATGGTGGAGCGGCACGATTTTGACCGCGACACCTTGCTGGACGTTCTGCACCGAGCCAGCCGCAACGACCGGGTGATCCGTCTGATCACCCCGCCCAGCCAGCCGGGCGCACGCTCCTGGCAGAACTATCGCGGACGTTTTCTGACCGAGGCGAGAATCAACGGTGGTGTATCGTTCTGGCTGCGCAACGAGGACACCCTGCGCCGGGCAAGCAAGCAGTTCGGCGTTCCACCGGAGATCATCGTATCGATCCTCGGCGTCGAAACCCACTACGGCAGCTACACCGGAAGCTTCGAAACCGTCTCTGCGCTGGCAACACTCGCCTTTGATTACCCGCCCCGCGCGCCACTGTTTCGCCGTGAACTCGAAAACCTCTTCCTGCTGGCCCGGGAACAGGGACGTGATCCGTTCACCTATCGCGGCTCATACGCAGGAGCCCTTGGCTATCCCCAGTTTCTGCCCAGCAGCATTCGCAACTACGCGGTCGACTTCGACGGCGACGGCCGCATCGATTTCGAATCCAATCCGGTGGACGCAATCGGCAGTATCGCCAACTATCTGGCGGAGCATGGCTGGCGCAGCGGCGAACCCGTTGCCGTTCAGGTCTCCCTCCCGACCGGCGTTGATCCACGCCCGCTCATCGAAAAGGGGATCGAACCTTCGATCGACCACCTCGATCTACTTGCTGCCGGTATCGAGGCGCGCAGTGGACGCATCGATCCGCTGACATCGACCTTCTTCGATCTGCCTACACCCGGGGCCGCAACCGAATACTGGCTGGGCTACCGCAATTTCTACGTCATCACACGTTACAATCGCAGCAGCTTTTACGCCATGTCGGTATATCAACTCGCCAACGAAATTCGGGAACGCTTCGAGCGACGCCAGAACGCGATACGCTGATTGGTGGCCAAACGGCTCAGCCCGCTGCCCCTGTCACGATTTTTTGCGCCTTCAACCCACGGCGGAACCATCTGTGGGAACGGCAAACGGGCCGGTCCGTAACCGCTAAAGCAGAACATCACGAGAAATGCCACGTCGACGAATCGAACGCCGCAGCTGCCCCAGCGCCTCGAGCTGGATCTGCCGCACCCGTTCACGCGTCAGGCCCAGCTCGGCGGCAAGCTCCTCCAACGTCTTCATTTCGCATTCATCAAGACCATAGCGGGCTCGAATCACCCGTCGCTGCTTGTCGTTGAGCTTGCCGATCCACTCCCGGACCAGCGCCTCCACCTCGGTGTTCTGGATGCGAAACTCCGGGGGTTGGACGTGATCGTCCGCCAGCGACTCACCGATCGACAGGCTTGGATCGACATCGAGCGGCGCATCGAGTGAGGCGGTATGCTCACTCAGCGCAAGCAGCGATCGCACTTCTTCGGCGGATTTTCCCAGACGCTGACCGATTTCCTCGAAGGAAGACTCTCCGTTGCCGAGCATCTCCAGGGTTCGCTGGCATCGCAGCACCTGGTTGAGCTCCTTGACCACATGCACCGGCAGACGAATCGTACGCGACTGATTCATGATCGCACGCTCGATGTTCTGCCGTATCCACCACGTGGCGTAGGTCGAAAAGCGAAAGCCGCGCTCGGGATCGAACTTGTCGAGCGCATGCATCAGGCCGAGATTGCCCTCTTCGACCAGATCAAGCAGAGGAATGCCCCGGTTGAGGTAATGCTTTGCGATATTGACGACGAGTCGCAGGTTGCGCTCGATCATCGTCTGCCGTGCCTCGAAATCCCCCTGCGTCACCCGCCGCGTCAGAGCACGCTCCTCGTCGGCGGTGAGCAGTGGATTGGCGCCGATCTCGTTCAGATAGATCTGGGTGACATCGTTCAGGAACTCGCTTTCGAACGGGGGCGGCGCCGCCTCGCCGAGGACTTCGACCTCAGGCGGCAAATCCGGTTGCTCAGTGACACCTTCGTCATGTTCCACCGGATCGCGCATGTCTTTGCCTCTTTAGCGTGGAGGTAAGTACCGCATCGGATCCACCGGCCGCCCTTGTCTGCGAATCTCGAAATGCAGTTTCGGGCGATCGGCGTCCGTGCTGCCCAGCTCCGCGATGCGCTGCCCCTTGGCGATCGACTCGCCTTCCTGCACCAGCAGGTTCTGGTTGTGCGCGTACGCGGTCAGGTAATCATCATCGTGCTTGATGATGACCAGTTTACCGTAACCGCGCAAGCCACTGCCGGAATAAACCACCTGTCCGCTGCGCGCGGCGATGACCGGATCACCGGGACTGCCGCCAATGTCGATCCCCTTGTTGGTGGCCTCGTTGAATCCGGCGACGATGGGGCCACTTGCCGGCCACAGCCAGGGCGTGTCGGCGACCGCCGGGGGTGTGGGCGTGGGCACAGGGGCAGGCTGCAGGGGCGGCTCGATGATGGTTTCTTCCTGCATCATCCCGGGTCGCACGGCAGCCCAAGCCTGGTCACTGTAGGGTTGCCGTCCTCCACGGGGTTCATACACCACCGGCGCATCGCCCATGCCACCAGGCGAAACCGGTTGAACCGGCACCGGGGTGGCGATCGCAACGCTCTCGGGCGGCGTCGTGCCGACCGGGCCACCCGGTGCGGAGACGCGAACCTCCTGACCGACACGCAACCGGTTGGGATCGATCAGATTGTTCCACACCACCAGATCGTTGATGTTGCGCCCATAGAGACGACTGATGCCCATCAGGGTGTCGCCGGGACGCACGACATGGATCTGCTGCACCGGGGCAACCGTCGAAGGGCGCGAAGTGGCCGATTCGGGCGGTGGCGAGGTTGAATGGCGCACCGGTGCGGGAGCCTGACTGGCGCAGCCCGAAATCAGCGCAACCACGGCAACCCAGCCCAATACACGCGCACGACGCAAATGCTTCATCGATTCGTTCATTCCATTCCACTAAGCAAGGGCACGAAACGTACCGCATCGTACCGAGTTTCCCTGAACACGTTCCCCTGCCGCTCGACCAGCACGAGGAACTGTGAAGCCCCCCCCACCGGAATCATCATCCGGCCACCAGGAGCCAGTTGCTCCTTCAGTGCCGGGGGGATCTCTCTCGCCGCCGCCGCGACGATGATAGTGTCGAACGGCGCGGCCTCGGGCAGTCCAAGATTGCCGTCGGCGCATTTCAATCTTACGTTGACGTAGCGAAACGGCCGCAGGTTCTCCTTGGCGCGTTCGAGCAACGGGCGAATCCGCTCCAGTGCATACACCTCGGTCGCCAGATGGGACAGCACCGCAGCCTGATAACCACACCCTGCACCGACCTCGAGAGTGCGCCCGAGTTCTCGCCCGGCACGCAGAATTTCGATCATGCGCGCCACCACGTAGGGCTGGGATATGGTCTGTTGATATCCGATCGGCAACGGCGTATCGTCATAAGCACTGTATGCCAGAGCCTGGTCGACAAAACGCTGACGCGGTACCTTCTGCATTGCTTCGAGCACCTTCTCGTCGCGGATGCCCTGTTGCCGCAGGCGCTCGACCATGCGCGCAAGCGCACGGCCGGCAGAGGCCTGCACCGAGTCTGCCGCGCGCACCATCATTCGCCCAGCCAACTCTCGACCGCGTCGATCTGCCCTGTGTGGGTCAGATCGATCCGCAATGGAGTCACCGATACGAAACCTTCCGCGACTGCGTGAAAATCCGTGCCTTCACCAGCGTCGGCCGCCGCTCCGGCCGGCCCGATCCAATACACGGTTTCGCCGCGCGGGGTTTCACCGCGGATCACCGGTTCGGCCTTGTGGCGTTTGCCCAGACGCGTGACCCGTGTCCCCTTGAGATCGGCGAACGATCGGTCTGGAATATTGACGTTGAGCAGCACCCTTTCCTGGAAGGGCCGACGCTGGAAGCGAGCGACCAGATCACGCGCCACCCGACCCGCCGATTCGAAATCCGAAGCGTTCTTGCTGACCAGCGATACCGCAATCGACGGCACACCGAGGAGATAACCCTCGGTCGCCGCGGCGACCGTACCCGAGTAGATCGTATCATCCCCCATGTTGGCCCCATGGTTGATGCCGGAAACAACCATGTCGGGAAGGTGATCGAACATGCCGGTAACGGCGAGATGCACGCAGTCGGTCGGCGTGCCGTTCACGAAATAGAAGCCGTTGGCCGCCTGACGAAGCGACAGCGGACGATCCAGCGTCAGCGAGTTGCTCGCGCCGCTGCGGTCGCGCTCGGGCGCAACCACGGTGACCTCGCCCAGATCCTTGAGCGCTTCGTACAGCGCCGCCAGACCGGGGGCAAAATAACCATCATCATTACTCAGCAGAATGCGCATGTTGGGATTCGGATAGTGGGCCGGAAGACGGCTCTGGAATATTCACCAGGCCGCAAGACGACATTCGATTTTACCCGCAGTTGCCCGGGCATGCACTCCCGGGCGCATAAACGAAAGCGCCGCGAGACCTTGCGGTCTGCGGCGCACGCCCTGTTCGGTGCGGATTCGACGGCGCGGACCGCCGATCACTTGCGACGAAGAAAGAACTCGAATGCCTTCTCCGGGGTTTCGCCCTGCTGCACCAACTCGTTGCCCGTCTGTCGGGCAAATGCCTGAAAATCCTTGACCGAGCCCGGGTCGGTGGCAAGCACGCGCAGAGTCTGGCCGGCCTGCATCTCGGCAAGCGCCTTCTTGGCGCGAAGAATAGGCAGGGGGCAGTTCAGCCCCCGCGCATCGACTTCTTTCTCGAAATTCATTCCCATCTTCCCTGGATCGATTCAGTAAACCTTTACATTCTAACAAAACCGATCCATACACGGTATGCCCGATCACCGCGCCCACAAGACTAAAGCAACATTCACCGGTTCACGCGCTTGGCAACGGATGCCGGCAGTCCCCCGCAGCCCTCGCCCGAGGCGTGCCACCTGACCGGAGAGGCCGGCAATCGGCGACGACGATAATCAGCGTCAGCGCCGCGAGCGACGCTCGGCCTCTTCCTCCTGTTTCAGCATGCGCAAGCGCGCATCGATGGCCGACATCTCGTGGAAATCGCCATCGCCGGCACGACGCGCAAGTTCAAGCTGCTCGACTGCCGCCGGCAGGCTGCCGCGCAGCACATACACCTCGGCCTGCGCCCGGTGATAGGCCGACATGCGCCCGAGCGCGGCTTCCGAGCGCGAGGCCAGTGCCCAGTAACGCTCGTCGCCCGCCGCGCGAATCGCACCGCCGCGGGCGCGAACTGCCGCATCTGCGGCCCGGTCGGCACGCAGCAGTGATTCGATCAGCAGATAGTCCAGCGAGCGATGTTCCGGAAACCGGGCAACGGCGGATTCGAGCACATCAATCGCCGCGAGCGAATCGCGCGCGGCAAGATGCGCCTCGGCCAGCGCGGACTCGATGAACGGAGAATCCTCAGCCTGCCCGCGCAGCGCCAGCAAGACTTCCAGTGCGGCATCGGCGCGCCCCAGCCGCAGCAAGGCAATCGCCTGACCATAGCGCGTGAGCACGCCATCCTCCCCCGAGGCAATGCGCCCCTCGTAGGCCCGCAACACATCCACCGCCGCGCCTTCGGTCGCCAGCAGCTTGGTTCGCACGAAACCGAAATCGGGCGAATCGAGCACCTGTCGGTAACGCATCTGGGCGACACGGTTGCCCATGTCCGATATGCGCTCCTCGGTCAGCGGGTGGGTACGCAGATACCCGGGGGCATTGTTCTCATAAAGCCGGCTCGAACGCTGCAGGCGCTCGAAAAAACGCGGCATGGCTTGCGGGTCGAAACCACCGCGATCCAGAATCTGCAGCCCGATGCGATCGGCCTCGCGCTCGAAGGCACGGGTGTAACCCAGTTGCTGCTGGATGGCACCCGCCTGCCCCGCCGCCAGCGCCGCCTCGCTCACGTCCGAGTTGCTGCGCGCGGCGAGAATGGCGACCAGCACCGAAGCCATCATGATCATGCCCGCCTGACTCTGGCGCCCAAACAACTGGGCGATGTGACGCTGGGTGACGTGGGCGATTTCATGGCCAACCACCGAGGCCAGCTCGGATTCGGTTTCGGCGGTCGTGATCAGGCCCGAGTGCAGGCCGATGAAACCACCCGGCAGCGCGAACGCGTTGATGCTCGGATCACGGATGACAAAGAAGTGAAACGGCCGATCCCCTTCGCCGCTGGCCTCGACCAGACGCCTGCCCAGCCGATTGACGTACCCCTCGATCTCGGGGTCGTCCAGATACGCCGGATCGCGCCAGCGCAGGTCACGCATGATGGACTCACCCAGCTTGCGCTCGGCCAGTGGCGACAGGTCGGCGCTGGCGACATCCCCTAGATCGGGAAGGTTGGACGCGACCGAGCTGACGGAGAAGGCTGCGCAAAGCAGCAGAATCAAAAGTCGTTTCATCATCGAGTGCTATGATAGTTTCTTCTCTCAATCCGTTCCGCGCACACGCTTGCGAGCGCAAAAAAAATCGCTTGCGCGGAACACGCGCGGGACACGACCTCGCCCCCCACTCACTGCCCGATCACGCATGACACAAGCCAGCTCCCAGCAGACACTCACCCATTTCGACGAACAAGGCCAGGCCCACATGGTGGATGTCGGCGGCAAGGACGAAACCCGACGTGTTGCCGTCACCGTCGGCCGCATCACCATGCTTGCCGACACCTACGCCATGGTCAAGGCCGGCACCGCGAAAAAGGGCGACGTGCTCGGCATCGCCCGCATTGCCGGTATTCAGGCCGCCAAGCGCACCAGCGACCTGATCCCATTGTGCCACCCGATTCCGCTGACGCGCGTCGCCGTAGATTTTGAACTCGACGACGCCACGCATTCGGTGGTCTGCTCGGTCACCGCCGAATCGGTCGGCCGCACCGGAGTCGAGATGGAAGCCCTCGCCGCCACCAGCACCGCGCTGCTCACCATCTACGACATGTGCAAGGCGGTGGATCGCGGCATGGTCATCGGCGAAATCCGGCTACTGGAAAAGATGGGCGGCAAATCGGGGCACTGGAAGGCCTGACGCGTCACCGATTGCATGGCGCAGCGCGCTACGCGCAGCGCCCGGACGCTCTCAAGAAAACGCCGAGCCGCCTCAGTTTTCTTGCCCCCTCGGGGGCGGAAACGGCATTGGCCGTTTCCTGGGGGCGCTCAGAAGTTCATCCGCCACGGGAGCTCGCCCTGAATGAACAGGCGCGCCTCCTCCGAGGCAGGACGCGAGAAAAAGCGCTGCAACGGCGCGTGCTCGCGAACCTTGCCGGCACTCATGAAGACGACGTCGTCGCCCAGCCGCGTCGCCTGCCCGAGATTGTGGGTAGTCATCACGATGCGCGTGCCGTCGGTGCGGATCTCACGCACGATACGCTCGACCTCGGCCGTCGCCGAAGGGTCCAGGCTGGCGGTGGGCTCATCGAGCAGCAGCAGGCGCGGACGGGTCAGCCACGCGCGGGCCAATGCCAGCCGTTGCTGCTCCCCACCGGACAACTGCCGTGCGCTGTCGGCGGCACGGTTCGCCAGACCGACGCGTTCGAGTACCGCCATGGCGCGCGCTCGACGCTCGGCACGCGGCACACCCAGCGGTTTCAGCGACAAGGCGACGTTGTCCGCCACCGACGCCCGAATCATCATCGGATGCTGGAACACCATCATCACGCCACTGCGCGGCGCCGCCCCTTCATGACCACCAAAGGTGATCCGCCCGCCCGTGGGCTGGATCAAGCCGCACAGCATGCGCAGCAGCACGCTCTTGCCGGCACCGTTGGGGCCGAGCACCAGCGTGATCCCCTCGTCGCCCAGTTCGAGGTCCACCCCGTCGAGTACGGCACGACCATTGGGCCGAAAGCGCAAATCCTGAACCCGGATCGGAAACATCGCCGCCCTCATCCGTAGCGCCGCATCGCCCACGCGCGCATCGCGAAGGCGACCGCGTTGAGCAGCAGGATCACCGCCACCAGCACGATGCCCAGCGCAATCGCCAGCGGCAGATCGCCCTTGCTGGTTTCCAGCGCGATGGCGGTGGTCATCACCCGCGTGACGCGGTCGATGTTGCCGCCGACGATCATCACCGCGCCGACCTCGCTCATCGCCCGCCCCAGGCCCGCCAGCACCGCCACCATCAATGAGTGGCGGCAGTCGTAGAGCAGGGTCGTGACGCTCTGCCACCACGAAAAGCGCATCACCCGCAGTTCCTCTGCATAACGCTGCCAGGCGTCCTCCACCACCTGCCGGGCGATCGCCGCCATCAGAGGGATCACCAGCAGGGTCTGGGCGATGACCATCGCGGTGGGTGTATACAGCAGGCCAAAACCACCGAACGGTCCGGACCGCGACAGCAGCAGATACACCACCACGCCGACCACTACCGAGGGCAGGCCCATCAACCCGTTCATCAGCACGGTAAGCGCGCTCTTGCCCGGGAAGCGTCCGATCGACAGACACGCGCCCAGCGGCAGGCCGATCAAGGTGCCCAGCACCACGGCACCGCCGCTGACCTGCAGCGACAGGATGACGATCTCGGCTACGCGCTGATCGAACAGCCACAACAGCGCGAACGCCTCGGCGAAGGTGGAACTGAAGGAGGGCATGGATACGGAGAATAACCCGAATTCAGGAGCACGCGGGAGACGCAGCCAAGCCGCGCCGGACGACGAGGGACGTCACCCCCCGCCGCGCTGCATCGCCCGGTCCAGTCGCATCAGCCAGGCGGTGCGCGTGCGAGCATCTCCGCCATCAAAAAGATACCGGGCGTGCAACCGTGGCAACACCAGCAACCCGATCCGGCGCGCGTCGATTGCCTCGACGGTGATTTCCAGCGTGACGTCGCCGTCACGCAAAGTGAACGCGGTGCGCGCACCGACGGCGGAAACATCGACCCCCGGTGGCCAGGCCTTGCGCAGGTCGCGCTCGAACTCGGCCACGGTGGCGCTCACCTCGCGTTCGAAACACACCGGCACCTCGGCTCGCATGGGCGGCTTGCCCGTCTCGTGATCAACCACCGGCAATCGGTGGCCAGATCGCGAGCTCGTCGCCTTCGGCGAGCACGCGCGAGGCGCGCTCGCCGGGGGGCACGAACAAACCGTTGATCAGCACCAGATGTGCGCTGCGCTCGGGCACGTTGTAGCGTTGAATCAGGTCGGCGACCGTCGTCTCCGGCGTGATCTCGAGCACGACGACGTTGCCCTTGCGCTCGGGCGGCAGATAATCGGTCAGCGAGGCGAACAGTTTGAAGGTGATCTGCATGGGACGGATTCTGACACGCTCAGCGGGCCAGTGCCATCGGCTGCTGGCTGCGCGCGACATAGGCATCGACGAACTGCAACGGTGAGTGCAGCAGGCGATCGCGCCACGGGCCCAGAGGCACCTGTCCCTGGATCAAGCCACGCAGGGCGCCGACATGCGCGGTCAGACCGATCGAAGTCGCGCCGATCAGCACGTCGTCCTTGAACTGCAGGCTCAGGTAGCGATACCCAGCCGCGTCGACGTGCTCCACCCCGGCTCCGCCGTTCTCCGGTTTTTCGCCCCACCACTGGCCGAAAGAAGACGAGATCAATCCCAGCGTGTCGAGCACGTTGATCGCCAGCACGCCCTTCAGCCGGCTGTTCTGCCCCGCCATGTTGAGCGCCGCCACCCGCGCCTGATCGGCAGCGTTGGGCTGGATCGCCGACACCAGATGTGCTCCGGTAAACAGGTCGGGCGCCTCGGCCACGTCGCCTGCGGCAAAGATGCCCTTGACGCTGGACTCCATGCGCTCGTCGACCAGCACCCCCTTGGCCACGTGAACATCCGTGGCTTCGAGAAAACCGACATTGGGCGCGACACCGGCCGCAACGATGACCAGATCGCAACCCAGGGTTTCGCCGTTCGAAAGCTTCACCATCAGCGCCGGCGGCTTGTCGTCGCCCGCGTCCCCCTGGGCGCCATTCCCCTGGCCAGTTGCCGCACCTTTCCCGCCGGAAACCCAGTTCGTCAGCTTGGCGAGCAGTGACGGCTCGGTCTGTGTCACCGGGTCGATGCGCTCGACGCCGGCCGAGGTCACCACGCGAATTCCCTTTTCCTCGACCCACTGCTTGATCATGCCGCCAGCCTTGGGCGTCATCATCCGCGGCACCATGCGGTCACCCATCTCGACCACCGTCAGATCAACACCACGCTTGGCCAGCGATTCCATGATGATGCAACCGATGAAGCCCGCCCCAAGCTGCAGCACGCGAGAACCCGGCTGGGCCAGCGCTGCGATGGCGCGGGCATCTTCCAGCGTCCAGCAGGTCTGCACCTGCGGCAGGTCCACGCCGGGGATCGGTGGACGCACCGGATGCGAGCCGGTGGCAATCAGCATCCTGTCATAGCTCTCGAAATGGCCGTCGGCAAACAGGATCTTGCGCTCGTCGGTATTCAGCGCCACGGCGCGACCGCGCAGCTCACGCACACGCAGACTCTCGAAGTAGCCCGGGGTCTTGCGCAGATACGTACCCGATTCATCGATGTTCTCTTCGAGCAGATACGGAATCGCCATGCGCGAATACGGCGGCGCGTCCTCGCTGCCAACCATGACGATCTCGTCGTGAGGCGCGGCGGCGCGCAATGCCTCTATGGCAACCACCCCTGCGGGGCCATTGCCGAGTATCACGTGTTTCATGAAGTCACTCCTCGTTTGGTGACACTCCACGCCCCCGGGGCTGAACCGGGCACGGCGCGGCGAATGCAAGGATCGGGACGAATCGCAGCTTCTCGTAAAACATGGCGGCGCTTTCCACTCCCCGGGACCGGGGGTGGAAAGCGGCTTCCGTCGGTTGCGGACGGTTTCCGCGAGGGCATGCGACCGTCCCGGATATTCATGCCCCCCCTGCGGGGGGCGGAAACGGCGTTGCCTGACGAAACGCCGACCGGTCAGAGCCCCAGCCGGGAGCGGGTCTCCGGCGTGGGCTCGCCTTCCGGCGTCCAGCCGCGCACCTGGTAGTACTCCGGCAGCATTTTCGCCAGACCATTCACTAGGCCCTTGGCCGGACCGGTCTTGGCCGGCTCCTGCGTCAGGCGCGGCGGCAGGTTGTCATCCTTGGCGGTGAAACCGGCCGCGTTGTTGAACATGCGTTCCATGTTCCAGATGCGCTCGCCCACTTCGTTGAGCTTGTCCAGCGTCCATTCACCTTCGCACGCGGCGTCCAGTTGCGGCTGGATGTCGGCCAGCGTCCAGGCAAAACTGGTGAACACGCAGATACCCGCGGAATCGAACACGGCGGTTGCATCCTGGAAAGCCTTGACCAGCTCGGGTTTGCCCTCGGTGGTCAGCGGATCGGTCTTGACCGGGATGCCGAGCACTTCCGAGGCCACGGTGTAGGAGCGCAGATGGCAGGCACCGCGGTTGGAGGTCGCGTAGGTCAGACCCATGCCCTGGATGCCGCGCGAGTCGTAGGCCGGAAACTCTTGTCCCTTGACACTCATCGACAGCTCGGGATGGCCGTACTTTTCGCACAAGCGCTTGCTGCCCAGGCCGATCTCCTTCCCGAAGCCCTCGCCGGTGGCGGTCATTTCAACCAGCTTGGCCAGCGCCTCGGCCGAACCGAAGGGCGACTCGATGCCCATCTGCTCCTTGGTCAGCACGCCCATCTCGTACAATTCCATCACCGCACCGACGGTCGCGCCGAAGGAAATCGGATCCATGCCCTGCTCGTTGCAGATCAGGTTGGCGTACTGCAACGCCTCGAGGTCGCCAACGCCGTTGGCCGCACCCAGCGCCCAGGCGGCTTCGTATTCCAGACCGCCGGAAGCCCCCCAGTACTTCGGGCTGTTCTTGACCGTGAAGTGGCCCTTGTCGATCTCCGAGATCCGTCCACAGGCGATCGTGCAGCCGAAGCACGCGGCGTTGGTCACCAGCTGCGGCTTGCCGTCGGACTCGCGCTTCTCGTGCATCGCCTCGGCCGAGATCTTGGAGGCGTCCTCGAACTGCACGTCGCGATGGTTACGGGTTGGCAGCGCGCCGATCTCATTGATCACGTTCATCAGCACCTGGGTGCCATAGGTCGGCAGGCCCTGGCCGGTGACGGCGTTCTCGGCGAGCACCTTCTTGGCATCGTTGGTGGCCTGCATGAAGGCCGGGAAGTCCTTCACGTTCCCGACGCCGCGCGTGCCACGAATGGCCACCGCCTTCAGGTTCTTCGATCCCATCACCGCACCGACGCCGGAGCGCCCTGCGGCCCGATGCAGGTCATTGACCACACAGGCAAACAGCACCTGGTTCTCGCCCGCCTTGCCGATCGAGGAGATACGAATCTGCGGATCCTGGTGACGCGCCTTGATCGTCTCCTCGGTTTCCCAGCAGCTCTTGCCCCACAGGTCGGAGGCATCGCGCAGCTCGGCCTTCTCGTTCTCGAGGTACAGATACACCGGCTTGGGCGACTTGCCCTCGAAAATGATCATGTCCCAGCCGGCGAACTTCATCTCGGCACCAAAGAAACCGCCCGAGTTCGAGCAGGCGATGGCGCCGGTCAGCGGCCCCTTGGTGACCACCACATAGCGGCCACCGGTGGAGGCCATGGTGCCGGTCAGCGGGCCGGTGGCCATGATCATCTTGTTCTCCGGCGACAACGGATCGACCTTGGGGTCGATCTCGGAGACCAGATACTTGGTCGCCAGTCCGCGCGACCCGAGATATTCCTGCGCCCAGTCCATGTTGAGCGCTTCTTCCTTGCAGGTACCGTCGGTGAGGTTGACCCGCAGGAGTTTCTTGGTCCATGCCATGGTGCGTCTCCTCTCAGGCGGTGGTGGGTGCGTTGGCGGGGGTATTGGCCTTGGCGGCCCAGGCCTGCATGCGGTCGTAGCCGGTCCAGTTGGCATCGATATAGGTGATCGCGCCGGTCGGGCAGGCCTTGGCACAGGCCGGATCGCCGGCACACAGGTCGCACTTCTGGACCTTGCCCGACATCTGGTTGTAATTGATGGTACCGAACGGACACGCGATGGTGCACACCTTGCAGCCGACACAGGTATCGTCGAAGACGACCTTCGCGCCAGTGTCGCGGTTGATCCGGATGGCATCGACCGGACAGGCATTCAGGCACCACGCCTCGGTGCACTGCGTACAGGTATAGGGAACCTTGCGGCCCTCGTGTTCGAAGTTGAAGACCTTGATCAGAGAATTCGCCGGATTCATGACGCCGGTGTGTTCATACGAACAGGCCATCTCGCATTGCAAACAGCCGGTACACTTGGCCGGGTCAATGTGAAGAGATTTCCACATAGAGGTACTCCTCCGTTTTATTGTTTGGTTTCAGGGCAGAGCTGGCGCGAACTTCAGCGCCATGTAAAACAAGCAAACAAATGCAAGTACCGTGCCCGTCAAACGTCCGCGACGCAAGACGGAGACGACAACGACAGCCTACTTCATCCGGCCCAGTTTGCGATACAGCGTGTTGCGACTGACGCCAAGACGGCGCGCCGCGGCCGAAACGTTTCCTCCTGTTTCCCGCATGACCACGGCGATCGCCTCGAGTTCGATCTCGTCGAGGCTACGGCCGGCCGCCGGAACGCCAACCGCGGCCGACTCCGGCAACGACCGCCCCGGCATCGGTACGCGAGCACGTGACCGGAGGACTGGTGCCTCGGCACACTCGCCATCCAGCTCTTCGGCACATGACACGGCATCCTCCGCAAACAGCTCTTCGGGCAGGTGCACTGCGCGTATGACGCGTTCGTTGGCATCGAGCAGCGCCAGCGCGACCCGAATCACGTTCTGCAACTGACGGATATTGCCTGGCCAGGGATACTGCTCGAAAAAACGCATCACCTCCTCGCCGATCTCGATGTCACCGGTGCCGCTTTCGCAGTTCTCCACGGCAAGCACCTTGCGCACCAGACCGCGGATGTCACTGCGTTGGCGCAGGGCCGGCAAGGTTACGGTAAGACCATTGACCCGGTAATAAAGGTCCTCACGGAACGCCCCGCGCGCGACCGATTCGCGCAGATTACGATGCGTCGCGCAAACCAGCGAGATATCGACCGGGATGGATTTGAGCGATCCGATCGGTGTCACGCTGCGCTCCTGCAACACGCGCAGCAATCGAGCCTGCATGCCCAGCGGCATGTCACCGATCTCGTCGAGGAACAGCGTGCCACCGCTGGCCTGCTGAATCTTGCCGATCGCGCCCTCGCGCCGCGCACCGGTAAACGCGCCGCCAACGTAGCCGAACAACTCGGATTCGATCAGGTTTTCGGGGATCGCCGCGCAGTTGAGTGCGACGAAAGCCCCTCTCGCGCGCGGCCCGCTGTTGTGAAACGCCTGGGCGAACAACTCCTTGCCGACCCCGGACTCCCCCTGTATCAACAGCGGAATATCCTTTCCGGCGACCCGCCGCGCCCGTTCAAGTGCAAGGTGCAGGCGCTCATCGCCGGTATCCAGGCACTCGAGTGTGACGTTCCCACCCGAACGTGCGCAAGGACCGGTGTCCGGTGCGGGCACAGCATCGGCGCGCGGCGTGGCGGATGTAGCGTTTTCGGCTCTGACCAAGACCGACTTCCGGAAACCGCGCACCTGGGCATAAAGCTCACCCCCGTCCCGCAGTTCGAGTTTATGGATGCCGACAGGCGAAGCGGCGGACGACGTCGCACGATCGAGAAAAGCGCCGAACCGGCCCTTGAACAGATTGCCGAAGCTGACGGCGGCGCAATCGCGCCCCTGACCGATCAACCACTCACGCGCGACCTGGTTGGCCCCGATCATGCAGCCACTTTCATCCACCGCAATCAAGGCTTCCTGGAGGCTCCCAAGGTATTCCGGACGCGCATGAAAGGCGACCACGACGTCACCTGCGAATCGCGCCTCGAACAATCGTTTTTCCAGCAACTGCACCGACAAGCGCACAAGACCTAGCGTATGTCGTTGATAATTTCGAAAGTCGCCCGAGATATCGAACACCCCCGACAAACGCCCCTGGGCATCGAACACCGGCGCGGCACTGCAGGTCAGGAACATGTTGCGATCGAAATAGTGCTCCCCGCCATAGACCTCGACCGGAGCACGCTCGGCGATGGCGGTGCCGATGGCATTGGTGCCGCGCTGTCCCTCGCTCCAGGAGGCACCGGGCTGCAACGCGACACGGCTCGCGCGACCGACGAAATCGGGGTCGCCAAGGCTGTGGATGATCATGCCATCAACGTCGGCGAGGATCACCATACTGCCGGACGCCCGGATCTGATCGAACACATGCTCCATGATGCCGCTTGCCTGCTCGAGCAAATCGGCACTGCGCTCTCGCGATTCCGACAGCCGCGCACGCCCCTCCGGTGCGAGCCCATCGCGAGCGGAGCTTTCGAGTCCGGACGCGCGGCAACGCTCCCACGAACGAAGAATCAACGAACCGACTCCGTCCTCCGGCGCTTCACCCCGCTCGAAGAAACGCTTGCGCGCATCGACGAGCATGGCCTCGCGACCACCTTCCGCATGGGCAGGATGGCTCATCTCCTCCTCCTTGTTCCTGTGATGCCCTTCACGACCCCTTGCGTGGAGCACCTTGTATTTTGCGCCAAAACGTAGCACTTGCCCCGCAACGTGACAACCTGTCGCGAGAACGCACAACGATTTTTAGCAATTTTCATGCCATTTTAGTTCAAAACCTTCGTTCACGTATTTCTTCGTGTCCGCCAGACCATTTGATACCGAAACGTGCTCGCAAGACTTCTGGCACGGGTATTGCACAGCGTACTTCGACCGGAGAAACCGGCAGCATTCAGCAATAAGCACCCATTGGAGGAACCATCGCGTGAACACCCAGAATACCCAATCTCAGCGCGGTAAGCGCATCAAACTCGGCCTCGCCGCGCTCGGACTCGCCATTGCGGCCGGCTGGGTCGGTGCGCATGGTGACGTCACGCCGCAGGCGGTGGACACCACCTCACTGCCGCAACTCGGCGACGAATGGCTGGAAGCCAACCCGTTTCGTGGCAACGCCCAGGCCATCCGCATCGGCGACTCGGCCTACAATCAGAACTGTGCCCGTTGCCACGGCCTTGGCGGCATCTCCGGCGGTATCGCCCCCGACCTGCGCAAACTGATACCGGGCGACGACTTCGAGGACGAGTTCTATATCCAGAAGGTACGCAATGGCGTGACCCGCAACAACGCCGTATACATGCCGCCGTTCGAGGGTATCCTGACGCAGGAAGCCATGTGGGCGATCCGCGCCTGGCTGGAGACCGTCCATGAAGAATAATCCACGCCGTCAATTTCTGCTCGGCCTTGGCGCCCTCGCCGCCGCGAGCGCCCTGCCGGGCTTCGCCGCCGCGCAATCGCAACTCGAACTGCACCGTCCGGGCATGCTGCGGATCGCGGTCTATGCCGATTTTCCGCCCTACTCGATGAATGGCAAGGGCGTCGAGATCGAGCTCGGCAAGGCGCTCGCCGCCCGCCTCGATCTGCTGCCGGACATCGTCGAGTTCGTCGCCGACGAGGATATGGGCGACGATCTGCGCAACATGGTGTGGCGCGGGCACTGGCGGGGCACCCAGAACATGGGCCACAGCCCTGCCGACGTGATGTTGCACGTGCCAGTCAACCAGTACTTCGCCTCACGCAACTCGCGCGTCAAGATCTTCGGCCCCTACCACCTCGAGAGCATGGCCATCGCGCGCAATCCGGACAAGGTTCCGGCACCGCACGGCTCGGCCGTCGCCACCTTCGAGCCCTTTCTCACCGAGAAGATCGGTGCCGAGGTGGACACCCACGGCAGCGACTTCCTGCTCCATGTGCTCGAAGGCCGTCTTCGTCAGAACGTGGTGCATTACAACACCATTCCGAAGGCCGTGGAGGCGCTGCGTCAGGGTGAAGTCGGCGCCGTCCTGTCGACGCGGACCCAGCTCGAAGGCGCGCTCAACGGTGTCGATGGTTTCGCCATCGACACCCTCAATCTGCCGGAAATGCGTATCGCCGCCTGGCCGCTGGGCATGGCGGTGCGGGCCGAGAGCACCGAGCTGGCGGCCGCGCTGGCCGCCGCGCTCGAAGACCTGCAGCGCAGCGGTGAAGTGGATCGCATCTTTGCCGAGCATGGCCTGACCAACCGGCGCCCTTGAGGCCGCGGGAAAGCGGCCATCGCCCTCGCCCTTGAACAGAAAACGCCGCTCCGGTTTTCCGAGGCGGCGTTTTTCATGTTGCAGCCATTTTGCGTGTGCTCACCAACGATACACAATTGCTCCAATATGGAACACTTGTATCAGACACATGTGTCCCACCACCGGTGCCACTTTCGATTCTGTTGTGCGCCGATCGGTCAGTTCCCGCCCGGCGGGCCGCCACTGCGCCGCATCAATCCGCGCTGCGGATCGTAGCCCCATGCGGCGAGGACGAAAAACACCACCAGACAGCCCGCGACGATGGCCGTCGATTGCACGGCGACCTGACCATACAAGGCGTGGCGCACCGACTCCACCGCGTGCGTGAAGGGATTCCAGCTGGCGAGAAAATGAATCACCCGCGCGCCCGACTCCTCCAGTTTCCACAGCGGATACAACGCCGGCGAGAGAAAGAACATCGGGAAGATCACGAAATTCATCGTGCCAGCGAAGTTCTCGAGTTGTCGCACCCGCACCGACAGCAGCAGGCCCAGCGCACCCAGCATCATCCCCGACAACACCAGAAACGGCAGAGCCTGCAGCCAGCCGATCCACGGCAGTTCGATGCCGAACAGCACCGCCACGGCAAGAAACACGTAGGCCTGCAGAATCGACAGCAGGGTGCCCGCAAGCAGCTTGGCAAACAGCAGATACCAGCGCGGCAGCGGCGCGGTGAGCAGCAAACGCATCATGCCCATCTCACGGTCGTACACCATCGCCAGCGAGGACTGCATGCCGTTGAACAGCAACACCATCCCGAGCAGCCCGGGCACGATATAGACCTGATAAGGAATATAGGTCTCGTATGGCGGGATGATCGCCACCCCGAAAACGTTCTGAAACCCCGCCGCGAACACCACCAGCCACAGCAACGGTCGCACCAGCGCCGACGCCAGCCGTCCGCCCTGGCGCACGAACTTCGCCACCTCGCGTGCCGTCACCGCCTGCAAGGCCAGCACTGCATGCGCCATCTTCATTGCGTGTCACTCCTCTTTCACTTTCCGGCCGGCGTGCAGCGACTGTCTCGACGGTCGAAGCCAAGCGTGTCCATGTTGTTGTGCTGGTGCAGAAAGCCCTCGATCGGCGCACGGGCAATCACCGCGTTGTGCGTGGCCAGCAGCATCGGCTGGCGCAACTGGTTGTCCCATTCGCGAAAGCTCAGGCGGTTGCCCTTGAAACCGTCGAGAATGATCTCGTCGCCCCGTATGAACGATGACAACACCCCGAAATCAGCCGATTCGGTGCGCTGTACGGCTTCGACCACCGCCTTCACCGCGATCCAGGCTGCCCAATCGGGCTCAGCCATGCGCCGCGCCGCCTGGCGTTCGAGCCGTCCGCTCAGTTGCGGCGCGCCATGCCGGTCCCACGACCAGTGCCAGGCCAGCGCCGCCAGCCCCTCCGCTCCGACCACCGGACGTGGCCGCACCGTGGCATAGGGCACACCGCGCGCAAACTCCCCGTCGGCATCGGCGACGAACACCACATCATGATCCACGCCCCCCGTGAGCAACGCGACGTTGCCCTGATCGCGCAGGCGCGGATCGTTGCTCAGTACGAACTCGCGCTGATTGACGATGCGCAAACCGAAGCGCCGTGCTGCGTTCTCGAACGCAGCGGCAAGGCGCGCATCGTCCTCCAGCGGACCACGCAACAGCAGCACGTTGCGCCACGAACGCGAAACCAGATACTGCGCGATCGCGTCCGCACGCATCGCATGGTTGGGCACCGTGTGCAGCAGATGCGCCTCGCACTGTTCCTGACGCAAGACGTCTTCCGGCGCCGAAACATTGAACAGCAGCAGCTCGCGCCCACGCGTCGCGCTGGCCAGCATGGCAACGATTTCGCCCGGCGCATCGATCAGGAAGAAGCGCACGCCGCTGGCGTACTGCCCCTCCAGCGCCTCGAGCAACTGATCCGCGTCACGCCCGCTCGCCTGGTCCAGTTCGAAGGACAGCCCCAGGCGCCGCCCGATCACGCGCGATTCGCGCAGCGCCACCTCCGCCCCGGCCATCGCCGGCCCGCGTGGCTGCGCCAGGTTGCGCAGTTCCACGCGCCGGGCGTCATAGCGCGCATCGCGCTCCAGCGCCAGATAGCCGATCGCCAGACGATCGGCCGCGGACGCGGCCGCGGCACCCAGCAGCCCCGCCAGCAAAACCATCAGAGCAGGCAGGCGGCGTGTCCATGAGCGGGGAAGAATGGTATTTCGTTCTGGCATGGCCGGTGATCTCCTGTTGTCAAGGCGTTGCGGATTCACATTGCTCAGTCGTCGATCACCACCGTGTGCGGCACCCGCCCGACTGGTACCGAGCGCAGCACCCGGTTGTTGGCGGTATCCACGATGGACAGGTCGTCGGACAGGCCGTTGACGACGAACAGCCGCGTCTCATCCCGATTCAGTGCCACGCCCCAGGCACGGCTGCCGACCAGCACGTAGTCCTTGACCGCGCGCGAAGCGACGTCGACCACCGCGAAATGGTTGGCGCGACCAAGCGTGACATAGGCCGTCTTGCCATCGCGGGTCATGGTGATGCCCACCGGCGTGACCTCTTCGGCGCGAAAGCCGCGAGGCTCGAACACGATGGTGTCCTTGAGCACGTGCTGCCCGCCATCCAGGATCGACACCGACCCGCTCAGCTCGTTGGTCACCCACACCTCGGCACCATCGGGCGTTGCAGCGAAGCGGCGCGGGCGGTTGCCAACGACGATATCGGCCACGGTTTCGTGATTCGAGGTGTCGATCACGTGGATCATGTTCGCCACCTCGGACGCGACATACAGCCACTTTCCGTCGGGGCTCACGAGAATACCCTCCGGCTCCTCGCCGACCTCGATCTCGTGGATCACCTCGCGCGCCTCGATGTCGATCACCGACACCAGCGCATCGTCCTCGTTGGAAACGTAGAAGTAACGACCGTCCGCGCTGAAATCGATCATCTCGGGATCGTCGCCGGTGTCGATGCTGTGCGTCACCTCGAGCGTGGCAAGATCAATCACGTCGACCCGGTCATCGCGGCTGGCGAGCACGAACAACTGGCTGCGGTCATGGGTGAACTTCATGTCGCGCGGACGCTCGCCCGTGGGGATGGTCTTGATCAGCGCGTAGGTATTGCCGTCGAGTACGCTCACTGCGTTATCGTTCTCGCTGCTGACGAACAGATAGCCGGTGCGTTCGGCCAGCGCGCCGGCCGCGGGCAGCGCGAGTCCAAGTGCGAGCAGGATGGAAGTGGCGGTTTTGCGAAGGTTCATGAACGTAGTCTCCGTCTGGTTTGGTTTATTTGGGTTGGGTTGGGTTGGGTTGGGTTGGGTTGGGTTGGGTTGGGTTGGGTTGGGTAAATTCGGATTGCGCAAGGCGGCATCTCCGCTGAAACGCATCGATACGGTGCGCAAATCGGGCGAGGCGGAAAGTTGTGCGGCGCACCGTCTCAACCGGCCTCGACGGCCCCTCCCGTCATGGCGAGAAACGCATTGCCAAGCGAGCGGTCCGGGTCGCGCGCGCGGAGCATGTCGGGCGCGGCATCCGCCAGCACCTCGCCACGGTGCAACACCACCACGCGGTCGGCCTGCTCCGCCTCATCCACCAGATGTGTCGCCCACAGCACGCCCGTGCCGGCGGTACACAGGCGACGCACCTCCGCCAGCAGTTGCCGGCGCGACGCCGGATCGAGACCTACCGTGGCCTCGTCCATCAACAGCACGCTGGGGCGATGCACGAGCGCGCGGGCCAGCTCCACCTTGCGCCGGTTGCCGCCCGAGAGTTCCCGCACCGGGTCGGCGGCACGCTCGGTCAGACCGAGGCGGGTCAGCGCATCGTCGATGCGCGCCCGCGCCTCGTGTCCGCGGATGCCGTGCAGGCTGGCATGAAAGCGCAGATTGGCGAGCACGCTGCGGTCACCATCCAGCGTCGCCTGCTGAAACACGACCCCGATCTCGGCCAGCACCCGCGCCGGGTTGCGCGCCAGTTCGTGGCCCCGCACGCGGATGCGCCCGGCGTCAGGATTGAACAGTCCGGTCAGCAGCTGGAACAGCGTGCTCTTGCCGGCGCCGTTGGGGCCGAGCAAGGCAACGAACTCGCCATTGCCGACGACCAGATCGACCCCTTTGAGCGCCTCACGCTTGCCGTAGGCCTTGCGCACCCCTTCGATCCGAAGACATTCGGTAACGCTCCCGGATTCAGCTTCACGCGACATCAGACCGCCCCCCATCATGCCTCCTCTCCTGTTCGCACCGTTTTGGCCGTCTCTCCGGGCTGTGCAGGCAAACCGGCCAGCAGATCGGGATGCGTTGCGTCGAGTTCGCCGAGCATGCGCTCGATCTCGCGCCCATCGCGCGGACGCGGCGTGTCGATGCGGCGTTCGAGCACCACGCGCGCGGGCGCTGTGGACAAAAAGCAGACGCGGTCGCCCAGCGCGATCGCCTCGCGCACGTCGTGGGTCACGAACAGCACCGTGCTGCCGCCGCCGGCCCACAAGCTCAGCAGCATCTGACGCAAGCGCGCCGCCGTCGGCGTGTCCAGCGACACAAACGGCTCGTCCATCAGCAGCAAGCGCGGGCGATTGACGAATCCACGCGCGAGCGCGACACGGCGCTGCATGCCGCCGGACAGACGACCTGGCCAGGCATCGAGCACGTCTCCCAGCTCCATCGCCTCGAGCAGGCTCACCGCGTGCGCGCGCAAGGCGTCGCGGGCGGCTTCATCGGCCGGTTCTCCGGCGACCAGCAGGACATTGTCGAGCACACTCAGCCATGGCATCAGGCGCGGCTCCTGGAACACGTAGGCGACGTCGGAACGCGCCATGCCGTACCGAGGGTCGTACGCGCCAACACCCGCGTCGCACCCGACAGTCCCCAGCACCGACGCCGCACGAGTGGCCCCGGTCGCGGGCCTGGCGCCGAGGCGAATGCTGCCATCAAAGTCCGCATCGAGACCCGCGATGAGGTTGAGCAGTGTGCTCTTGCCGCAGCCCGAGGGCCCGACCAGGCAGACGAACTCCCCTGCCGCCAGCGAGAGGCGTAGCCCCGACAGCGCGAGATGGGCGTGCCCCCCCCGGTCGGGATAGGTCTTGCGCTGGATGTCGATGCTCAGCATGTGCGTCTCCGTTGGGTGATGTTCGCCCTCATGTCTGCCTCCAGCCGCTCAACCGGCGCTCGAGCGGACGCATCACGCAGCCCTCGATCAACAGCACGATCGCCGCGAACACCAGCGTATAGGCGAGGATGCCGGCAATGTCGAAGAACTGGAAGAAGAGGTTGAGCTGAAAACCGATGCCGTTGCTGCGGCCGAGCAGCTCGACCACGAGTACGATCTTCCAGATCAGCGACAGCCCCGAGCGTGCCGCGGCCATCAGATAGGGCACGAGTTGCGGCAGGTAGACACGGGTCAGCGTGCGCCAGCGGCCCAGCCGGTACACCCGCGCCACATCCATCAGACGCCGATCCACCGCGCGTGCGCCCTCACGGACGGTGACCACCACGGTCGGGATCTTGTTGATCGCCACCGCAACAATGGCCGCCACGTCGGTCAGACCGAACCAGACGTAGCACAGGATGATCGTCACCAGCGCCGGAATGTTGAGGCCGAGCACCAGCCAGGCGTCGAGAAACTGGTCCACCCGCCGCCAGCGCCCCATGGCGATCCCGATCGCCGTGCCGATCAGCATCGCCGCGGCAAAGGCCACCGCCACCCGCGACAGCGTCACCGCCAGATGCGTGGGCAACTCGAGCGCCACCGTCTCCTCGACCACGCGCGCGAGCACTTCCACCGGGCCGGGCAAGGTGCTGCTCTGCGCGAACAGGGCGCCAAAATGCCAGATCAGCGCAAACACCGCGAGCGAAGCCACCCGCATGCCGACGTCCCCGGGCAGCAGTCGATTCCATTGCATCCCTCGTTGCATCCCCCGTTGCATCCCCCGTTGCGTCCCCCGTTTCGTTCCCAACTCCCCGGCCTTGTTGGTTTCCGCAGCGACAGCCGCTCCCCTCTTGCTCCCGCCGCTCCCGTTATGCGCAACGGCCAGCGATGCGGCGCTGCCGCGTTGGTCGACACGCGTCATCGTTCCGCACCCCCGTTCCCGTTCCCCTTGCCGGTTTCCTTACCGCCTTCCTTACCGTTCCAGAAGGTGCCCGGCGCGAGCGTCGTCGCACGCCCCACGAGTGCCCGCCCGCCCTCTTCAGCCAGAATGGCGAACACCCGCTCCGCCGCCAGGCGCGCGCGTTCGGCGTCGAGACCGTCCGGAACCCCGGCGCGGAAACCATCCCTCAACGCCCGCCAGGTCGCGTCGTCCGGCACCCGCATCATCGGTCGCAGGTGTTCCCAGTGGGTATCATCGACCAGCAGGCGACGCTTGGCCTCGCTCGAAGCGCGGAGAAACCCTGCGATCGCATCGGCGTTGTCGCGCGCCCACGCTTCGCGAAACACCCAGCCAATCATCGGCAACGGATCGGTGACCCCGAGTTCGCGCAGAATCTCGTCGAGCGACAGCAGGGGCTGCATGCCCGCCCCGAGCAGACGGGCGTTGAAATGCCAGAAGTTGAGCACCGCCGGCAACTCCCCGGTCAACATCAGTTCATTGAGCAGCGGCGGCGCGGCGAACTCCGGTCGCACCCAGCGCGCGGCGTCGGTGCCGACCGTGCGCCGCGCATAGGCGCGCAACAACAACCAGCTCTTGTCCACCGCCCCGCCGGCGATACCGAGCTTCTTGCCACGCAGGTCGGCCAGCCCGTTCACGCCACTGTCCGGGCGCACCATGACGCCGCCCACGGCCAGCGAGTACGGCGCGAACACGAAATCCCGCCCCTCGTGACGCTGGCGCGACACCCAGATCCAGTCATTGACGATGATCTCCACCGCCCCGCCCTGAATCGCGACGTTGGCCGCGTCGTTGAGGGCGAGCGGCAGCACCTCGAGCACGAAGCCGTGTTTACGATCGAGCCCTTCGGCGCGCATCACCTCCAGCTCCCAGCTCACCGTGCCGTACTGCAGCACCCCAACGCGCAGCACCGGCAGGTCGGCCCCATGCGCGGAGAAGTTAGCAAAGAAAAGGGAGCAGCACCCTGCGACCAGACCGAACATGCGCACCGCGCGCACCGACCACGACGCACTGCGCCATGCCGCCCGCACGCCGTGCATCCGATCGGCGCAAAGACCTTCCTTCAGCGGGCAATCGCTCATCTCCACCTCTCCTCCATCACGCGCGGCGCTCGTCGTCGCCCCACCATAAGTATGAAGATCAACAAGCAGCGATCATGCCAACCCGGCAAGTCAGGGCATCGCCAGACACCGGCCATGCGGCGGGACTGGCGCAACCAGCATGCCCCCCCTAACCTCCGACCCATTCATACGCGACGTCCCATTCCATTCTTCACGGCACCCACTTCGTTTCGGAAAACTACCCAAGATGAGCACCCGCTGCGGGCGGCGCATCCGCATACGATGTTTAAATGAGGAGCAAATGCTCCAGATTGGAACAGTCGGGGAACATTGTGCACGCCCGAACATCGGAACGCTCGATCCATCAGATCGTCGCGGGAGTGCAGACCCTTGCATCTTTGGCTCCTGTTCACCGCCTGAGAACAAACACGGCACGGAAAATGCTATTCGTGTCCAAACCCCGAATCCGCCCTTCCTATGGCCGAAGCTGACGAACACACTCTGGGCACTCACCTACCCTTGACGGAGCGCACGCATGCCGTTGCCTTCGACAAGGCTCCCCTGTGCGTGCCGAAGGCAGGCGACGAGGTCCTGCCAACATCACCCAGGGCCGGAAATGCGAGCCATCACGCAGACAGGGATTCGGCACAAGGCGAGCGGGAACGCGCGCGGCTGCGTGCTTGCTCCCGCGCCCCGATGATCGACTTGCACCAGCAACTGGCCAGTCCTTGCGTCAGCATTCTGCTGGCTGACCGAGCGGGGTACATCCTCGACATGGTCGGTCATTCGGCAGGAGTTCCCGCTCCCGTTAACCACTCCCGGACTGACGAAAACTCCGCGGCAGGTGATGACCTCGAGCACGATCACCCATGCGCATCAACTGCCGCGCGCCCTCGAATCACCGAATTGCTGGAAAGAAATCCGTCGAACCCTTCCACCCCCTCCACCGCGGGTGGCTTTGCACACAACCCCGGACCACCGCACGAACGCTACGTTTTCGGGATTGCCGCGCCGATCAACGCCGCTTCGGGCGGCATTCTCGGCATTCTCGACCGTTCGAACGCGCGCGGCACCGGTCTACGTCATGTCAATGCCTTGCTGCAACTGACGGCCGAGACCATTGAGCGCCGCATCGTCGAAAGTGACGAACGAGGGTTTCTGCTGGTCCGCTTTCACTCCCGCCCAGACCTCGTTGGCGGCCCATTCGACGCCATTGCCCTGTTTGACCGCGACAGCCTTCTGATCGGATACAACCGTCTTGCCGGAAACCTTCTCGGGCTGCGCAACGACCGGCGTGAAATCCTTTGCCGGGACTGTTTCGACACTCAATGGCTCGGACTGGTTGGCTCCGCCGCACTCGCCAAACCAGCACCGATCACGCTCAAATCGTTGGGCGGTGGCGCCCTGTTCGCACGTACCTACCTGCTCGCAAACTGATACGCGCAGGCTCGCCTGCGCAGGAGTTTCGACCTCGACGCTCATCACTGCCACCAGGCCCCAGTCGGGTTGTTTGCCCGTTCACCGTAAATCGGATCCTGCCCCCGCATGACACGCCGTCGCGAAGCAAAAAACACTTGCCACAACGCTGCCGTCATGCATGACGCTCTCCAACGACGTTACCCGTCGGATCGACTTCTCAAGCGACATGCGGATTTATCATGGAACCATCCGGTTCACTTGGTCACTCACTGCAATATAGACTTACATTCACCAATATCTCACATTGCAGGAGTGCCTCATGAGCAGCAAGTCCATCTTTGCCGCATTGTCATTTTCCGTCGGATGCCTCGCGCTGTCGGGGGCAGTCCAGGCCGCACCGGTCACCTTCAGCGACAGCACGTCTTTCCTCAACGCAGTTTCGGTTCCGGGCGCGACCGTCGGGACCGACACCTTCGACGCGTTCAACCACGGCGGCAATCTGGGCACGACATCCCTCAATCGTAATGCAGGCGGGATTGCCTACACGGTCTCGAGCAGCATCAGTACCCTCTGGGCCGGTGCCACGTCCGACGGTTTTCTGACCACGGATAACATGACCTCAGTGATGTCGATCTCCAATTTTTCGCTGGGGATTACCTCCTTTGGGCTGAATGTTTTCGGAAGCAACTTTGATTCATTTCCGGTAACGGGGCAAAGCATGCGTGTTCTGGTCACCGATGTGATGAACAACGTGTTCGATTACCTGTTGGAAGGGACGACACTCAACACCTACTTCGGATTCATCGGTGAGTACGAACTTGCGTCGATCGCCGTCTCGAGAGCGGGCAGCTTGTGGCCCAGCATGGACAACCTGACCCTCGCCTCGGCCGGCACCCCATCCAACAGCGTGCCAACCCCGATGACGCTGGCGCTGATTGGCGTCGCCCTGCTCGGCGTTGCCGCAACACGCCGCCGCAACGACTGAGTGCTCCTGGCCGCCCTACCGGCATTAAAAAAAGACGGCGCCCAGGGCGCCGTTCAAAGGAGAACAGCCCTTGTTGCCTCAGGCTGCCGGGGAGGGAGACTCCGGTCGGGACTCAGTCCGCTTTTCGAATCGCCAGAATCCAGTAAACCAATGAACGCGCGTCCGCCTCGGTGATCGCGACCGCGTTCGGAGGCATCGCCAGGCCGCTGATCTTTCCCTGCCAAACGCTGCTGTAGGGGTTCGACCCCTCGAGGACCACCTTGGTCAGAAACTCGGCGGCTCCCGGTTTGCCTGCGTATTGCGCCGCCACTTCGACCCACGCCGGACCGATCGGCGCCATGCCGCCCGGCCCCGGCTTTCCGGTCTCGATGCCATGACAGGTCAGACAGCCACTTTCGGTCGCGAGCTGGATCATCGCCTGATCCTCACGCGGATCGGCCGCCTGCGCGGCGACGGCCAAGGACAGCAGCACGGACGCGGAAACCACCTTGAAGTATTTCATTTTTCGACTCCCTGAGAACAATATCCGGCCCCGCCCGTGGACTTTTCCACATGCGGGGCCGACTGACTACCCAGTCAGTTCACTTCCCGCCGGACTCAGGACGACTTGTGCAGGCGGAACACCCACACCATGCCGCCCTGCTCCAGGAAGTTCACGCGCCGGGCTACATCGCCGCCCCACAGCGGCACCGCACCGCCCCAGCCGGAAACCACGGCGACGTACTGCTCACCGTCCACTTCCCACGTCACCGGCGGTGCGATCACCCCGGAGCCGGTCTGGAACTGCCACACTTCTTCGCCGGTGGTCGCGTTCAACGCCTTCAGATAGCCTTCCGGCGTACCGTAGAACACCAGGTTGCCACCCGTGGTCAGCACCCCACCCCACAACGGCGCATTGTTCTGGACCTCCCACACGATCTCGCCCTTGACCGGATCGACCGCGCGCAAGGCGCCGACATAGTCTTCGTACAGGGTCTTGATCGTGAAGCCGGCGCCAAGATAGGCCGCGCCGCGCTTGAACGACACCGGCTCGTTCCAGATGTCCATGCCCCATTCATTGGCCGGCACGTAGAAGTAGCCGGTATCCGGGCTGAACGCCATCGGCTGCTGGTTCTTGCCACCGAGGAAGCCCGGTGCGACGAACACCGACTCACCCTTGTCCGGGTCGGCACTGCTGCCGTCGAACGGATTGCCCGGACGCGTGGCGTCGTTGAAGATCGGTCGGCCAGTGTCCATGTCCACACCTGTTGCCCAGTCGATCTGGGTAACGAACGGGAAGGCATTGAGCAGCTTGCCGTTGGTACGGTCATTGACGAAGAAATAACCGTTGCGGTCGGCCTTGGCGCCAGCCTTGACCACCTGACCGGTTGCCGGATCGGTGTATTCGAAGGAGACGAATTCGTTTACACCATCGTAGTCCCAGCCGTCATGCGGCGTGTTCTGGTAGTGCCAGACGATCTCGCCGGTTTCGGGCTTGAGTGCCAGCGTGGATGAGGAGAACAGGTTGTCGCCCGCGCGCAGCCAGGAGTTCCACGGCGCCGGGTTGCCGGTGCCCATGAAGATCAGATCGACATCGGGATCGTAGTAGGCCGACAGCCACGGCGCCGCGCCACCGGTCTTCCACAGGTCGCTGGGCCAGCTCGCATTGGTCGTGCCGGAGATGCCGACTTCGGTCTTGTTGCCATCGGCGTCGTAGGTGTAGCCCATGTGGCCTTCCACCGTCGGACGCGTCCAGATCAGCTTGCCGGTCATCGGATCGCGTGCATCGACCTGACCCACGACGCCGAACTCGCCGCCCGAGTTGCCGGTGATCAGCATGCCCTTGACGATCTGCGGCGCCGCCGTCATCGAGTAGCCGTCGCGGTAGTCGGCGATGCGCTCGCGCCAGACCACCCGGCCGGTATCCTTGTCCAGCGCCACCAGCATCGCATCCAAGGTGCCGAAGATGACCAGATTGCCGTAGATCGCGGCACCGCGGTTGATCACGTCACAGCACGGCATGATGCCGTCGGGCAGACGGTGCTCGTACTTCCACAGCTTCTCGCCGGTCATCGCATCGAGCGCGAAGATACGGCTGTAGGACGCCGTCACATACATCTTGCCGTCATAGATCAGCGGCTGCGACTGCTGGCCGCGCTGCTTCTCGCCACCGAACGAGAACGCCCACATCGGCACCAGGTCCTTCACGGTATCCACGTTCACCGTGTCCAGCGGGCTGTAGCGCTGCCCCTTGGTGCCGAGACCATGGGTCACGATCTGATGGGTCGTGGCCGCGTCATTCAGAATATCCTCGTCGGTCACGCCGTTGGCCGCAGCCTGCCCCATGCCCGCCAGCGCGAACGCCAGCGCCGTCAGGGCAACCGGCAGCGCCGACCGTGTTCTTTTCTTCTCCATCAGTAATCCTCCTTGCGTTTCGTGGTGAACATCGCTTGTTGCAACCGTCCGCGGTAATCGTCCGGATCAACCAACGGGACGTGCAAATGGCGTGCCACGCGCAAGCTGCTGTGCAATCGGATCGAGCGCTGCTCCGAATGGCAGCAGCTGTTGCGTTTCGGAGCAGTTGCATGGAGCAGCCCTGAACAGAATCAACGCCGGTGGCCGGCTGGTCCCTGGCATACGGATTGCTCTATCATTTCCGGCGGCGGTCGCGATCACGACACGGTGCTCCGGCCGCTCGTGAGGCCACAGCTGCAGACAACGATCACCACAATAAGAAGCGGCCCGTACCTGCGGTGCCGGAGGAGACTCGATTCATGATCCACTGCGACGCGCAGGCACGCGCCAGCGCCCAGCCATGTCCTCGTCATGGGCATGAGAGCACGCCATGCGGTGTGGCGACCACATCCCACCACGCACGCCCGGTACGGGCGCCGTTCGCGCGGCTGCACCGCATGTTGCAGGCAGGCCGCCAATCCATCACCGCCCGCCCGCCTGCCGGCGACGGCAGCGCTTTCAACCATGGTCTCGCGGGCCGCCTTGCAATGGGCGTCTTCGCGATCGTGCTGGCACTACCGCTGCACGCCGGGGCGAGTTCGCTGAACACTTTGCTCGGCGTGACGGGTTCCCCCACCGTCACCAGCGCCGACGTCGACCCACTGGCCTCTCCCCGCTGGGGCGACATGCGGCGCATGTTCTTTGCCGATGTGCCGGTCGTGTTCGACGAACGCATCCGCGTCAGTGGCCCGCGCATCGCCGAGGACTCGATGAACGTGCCGGTTTCGGTCGACGTCTCGGCCCTGCCGGGCATCGAGGAAGTCATCGTGTTCGTGGACTTCAACCCGATCATCAAGGTGCTGTCGTTCCAGCCCACCGGCGCGCGCGCCAGCCTCGGCTTTCGGTTGAAGCTTCAGCAGTCGTCTCCGGTCCGCGCCGCGGCGCGCACGGTGGACGGGACCTGGCACGTCGGCGGCACCTGGATCAACGCCACCGGCGGGGGCTGCACCCTGCCCTCGGTCGCGTCCGCCTCGCCCGAGTGGCAGGAGCGCTTGAACGAGGTCAGCGGACGGATCTGGCCGCGTGTGGACGGCGGTGAACGCGTCCGCTTGCGGGTCATCCACCCGATGGACACGGGCCTCGCTGGCGGCATCCCCGCCTTCTACATCGAGGACCTGATCCTCGCCGACGCCAACGGCGCGGACCTGATGCGCATCCACGCCTTCGAACCGGTGTCCGAGAACCCGACCTTCACCGTCGATCTGCCCGCCGAGGCCGCCAGCGGTGGCCGGATTCATGCCCGCGGACGCGACAACAACGGCAACCCGATCGACGCCTGGGTGACACCATGAGCCGCACCCACAGCCTCTCCCCCCTCACGCTTCCCGCGTCGCCACGCCTGCCGCGGTTCGCAACGCCCCCCCGCGGGCTGCGAGGCCTGCTGCGGCTCCTGCTGTGCTTCGTCGCGATTGCAGGTGCCCCCCACGTCGGCGCCGACGAGCGCTTCGACTACCGTCTCGAACCGGTCCGGGTCGCCGACGGCTTCTACGTGCTGATCGGGCTCACCGAGGACTTCTCGGTGAGCAACGGCGGCAACATCGTCAACACCGGCTTCATCGTCGGCGAAGACGGAGTGATCGTGGTCGACACTGGACCATCGCTGCGCTACGGTCAACAAATGCTCGCCGCGATCCGCCGCATCACCGAGTTGCCGGTGGTGCTGACCCTCAACACCCACCACCATCCCGATCATTTTCTCGGCAATCAGGCGTTCCCGCCCGAGACGCTGGCCGCCCTGCCGGAGACGATTCGCGGCATCGAGACCGAGGGCGAAGGGTTCAACGAGAACATGTACCGCCTCAACCGCGACTGGATGCGCGGCACGGAAGTCGTCGCGCCCAGCGTCGCGCTGACAGAAGGGCGTCGCCGGGTCGCCGGGCGCGATCTGGAGTTCCTCGCCCTGGCCGGTCATACCGCAGCCGATCTGGTGGTCATCGATCACGCCACCGGCACTGTGTTCGCCTCCGACCTGTTGTTCCACGACCGCGCCCCGACCACGCCGCACGCGGACATCGACGTCTGGCTGGCCTCGCTCGCACGTCTCGAATCGATCCCCGCCACACGCTGGATTCCGGGCCACGGCCCGGTCAGCGAGGACCTTGCGCCACTGCACCAGACCCGCGACTACCTGCAATGGCTGGCGACGACGATCCACCAAGGCGCGTCCAGCGGCATGGACATGGCGGAGATGCTCGATACGCCGATTCCGGAACGGTTCCACGCACTGGCCGAGGTCGACACCGAGTTTCGCCGCTCGGTCATTCATCTGTTTCCGGCCGCCGAGCAGGCCGTACTCGAAGCACGCGACTGAAGGTGAGCGGCTTGAAGATCCCTGCGCGGACCGCCCCACCAATGACACTCGAGCGACGCGTCGCCTGGCTGCTGACCGGCAGCATCGCCGTGTTGCTCGTGATCGGCGCCCAACTTTGGACCACCGCGACACGCCACGCTGTACACGAGGAGGTTCGCGCCGCCACCCGCGTGGCCGAACAGTGGCTGGATGTACTGATCCCCGAAACCCTGCGCGATGCGCACGATGGCGAAGCGCGGCTGATGCAGCACCTGGTGGCGGTCGGCCGCCTGCGCGCGAACCGTATGGAAGTGCGTGATGCCGGCGGCAACTTGCTGCATGTTTCACCCGAACCGGTCTGGAAAGCGGGGCGCGACGCACCCGCCTGGTTTGCCGCGCATCTCACGCCGCGGGTCGAGGGCGCGCGCTTCGATGCCGGGACGCTAAGCGTCGAGCTGATTCCCGATACCTCGCGCGCGGTACTCGACGCCTGGGACGACCTCGTCGCCGCAGCCGGCTGGGCCGGCCTCACGCTTGTGGTCCTGTGGCTGTGCGCGCGCGCCGCGCTGCGCCGCGCACTCGCCCCTTTGCTGCACATCGACGCGGCGCTACGCGAGGGTGCCAAGGGGCGCTTCGACAATCGCCTTCCCCACTTCGGCGCGACCGAGATCGACCGTCTGGTCGACAGCTACAATCGGCTGGCGGATACGCTCGATGACAGCCGCGCACGAAACCGACGCCTGGAACGGGACCAGGCATTCGCCCGCGCACTGCAGACCAAGCTGGAAGAAGAACGGCGTGTGATCGCACGCGAACTGCATGACGAGCTGGGCCAGGGCATCACCGCCGTGCGCGCGATCACCGGCTCGATTCTGCAGCGCCCGGACACCCCCGCGGCCATTCACGGCAGCGCTCAGGCGATGCTCGCGATGACCAGCCAGATGCAGGATGGCGTGCGCACGATCCTGCAACGCCTGCGCGGCGACGAGGAAACTCCGGTGTGCGGACTGGAGCAAGCCCTCGAGCGCTACTGCGCGCACTGGCGGAACCTGAACCCGGATGTCGCCCTGCACTGCCACGCCCGTCCGATCGAGGCCGAACTCGATGGCACGGTTGCGCTGGCGCTGATGCGACTGCTGCAGGAAAGCCTGACCAATGTCGCGCGACACGCCGCCGCGGACCGGGTCGAGGTGTCTCTGACGAGCACCGAGGACCGGATCGAACTTTGTGTACGCGACAACGGCAACGGGATGTCAGCGGCTGGCGTAGCCCACCGCTACGGCATCACCGGCATGCGCGAACGGGTCGACGCCCTGCACGGCGAACTTCACCTCGAAACCCCAGCGGAAGGCGGATTGTGCGTGCGTGCAGTGCTCCCGCTGCACGACACTGCGATCACCTTGCGGGCGAACCCGAACCGGAATCCGTACCACGATGAACACTAAACTCGATCAGATCCGCATTCTTCTCGCTGACGATCATGCCGTGGTGCGCATGGGCTTCCGCCTGCTGCTGGAAGGGGCCGGTGCACGCGTGGTCGCCGAAGCCGACAACGGCGAGGCTGCGCTGCAAGCCTGCACCGAGCACAGCGCCGACCTGCTGATCATGGATGTCTCCATGCCTGGCATCGGAGGCATCGGCGCCCTCGAACGCCTGCGCGCCAAAGCGCTACCGATACGGGTGCTGATGCTGTCCGCCCACGACGACGTGCACATCCCGACCCGCGCATTGCGTGCCGGCGCCGACGGTTATCTGTCCAAACACGCCCAGCCGCAGGAGCTGGTCAACGCGGCGGCCCAGGTCGCGCGCGGTCGCAAGTATCTCGACGCCGGGCTCGCCCCTGCCCTCGCGCTGGCCCAGTTCGAGCAGCGCACCGAGCCGGTGGACGCCCTGACCGAGCGCGAGTTCGCGGTGTTCCTGCAACTTGCCCAGGGCCGCTCGGTGGCCGACATCGCCGACAGCCACAAGCTCAGCCAGAGCACGGTCGGTACCCACCTCTATCACATCAAGCAAAAGCTCAATGCCAGCAACGCGGCCGAGCTGGCGCTGATCGCGGTGCGCGCCGGGTTGATCGAGGCTTGAGCGCGATGACTTGTCTGCGGGCCTGAAGTCCTGTTCACCAAAAGCCCCCGGAACCACGGGCCGGATCCCAACGAAGGCGAAGCCATTGCATCTCATGATTTTCTCTAGTTCCGCTTCGTGCTTTCGCTGAAGCCACGGCGCCCGGTACCATGGACAATCCACTTACACTCCAGCACAACCATGGACCTCTGAAAAATGCCCCGTTCCGCCTGTCCCCGTGCACGTGCAAGAGGCACGCACCCAGCGCCCCGCCCCGCTCCGACCCACCTCACCGCCGCACTCACGGTGGGCATGGGGCTGACGTTGCCGTGGCTGTTCAGCTCCCCGGCGTCTGCCCAGTCCGCGCCCACCGACCCCGTGCTCAATCCGGTGGTCGTCACCGGCGCGCCGGTCGGCACCGACAGCTTCGACCTGCCGTACTCGATCGACGCGGTCGACATGGGCGCTGTGCAGCGCGGCAACCTGGGCGTCAATGCCTCCGAAGCGCTTGGCGGTCTACCCGGCCTGGTCATCCGCAACCGCGGCAACTACGCGCAGGATCTGCAGATTTCGATTCGCGGCTTCGGTGCTCGGGCGGCCTTCGGGGTGCGCGGCGTGAAGCTCATCACCGACGGCATCCCCGCCTCCAATCCGGACGGTCAGGGTCAGGCGGCGACCTTTAACCTGGATACCGCCGAGCGCATCGAGGTCATGCGTGGCCCGTTCTCCACCGTCTACGGCAACCATGCCGGCGGGGTGATTCAACTCTTCTCGCGGGACGGTCAGGGCGACCCGACGCTGCGGGTCAACATGCTCGGCGGCAGCCACGGCACGCGCAAGTACGGTTGGGGATTCGAGGGCGAGCAGGCCGGCGTGGGGTTCGTGCTCGACGCCTCCCGTTTTCGCACCGACGGCTACCGCCGCAACAGCGCCGCCCAGCGCGATCAGGGCTTCGCCAAGTTCACCTTCAATCCCGACCAGGACAGCCGCGTGACCCTGGTCGCGAATTCGCTGTACCAGCCCGAAACCGAGGACCCGCAGGGCCTCACCTGGGCAAGCTACCAACGCAATCCGCGCGCGGTCGAGGACCCCGCGCTGACCTTCAACACCCGCAAGCGCATCAATCACGTCCAGGGCGGCGCCACCTACGAGCGCTTCATCGGTACCCATACCCTCAACGTGACGGCCTACACCGGCAAACGCCGGGTGGTGCAATACCAGTCGATTCCCGCAGCGGCTCAGGCCGGACCACGCCATTCCGGAGGCGTGATCGACTTCGATCGCAGCTTCCACGGTCTCGGCCTGCGCTGGACGGCGGTCGGAGAGATGGCGGGCGGCGAGCTCGTCGTCACCACCGGCCTCGACTACGACCGCTCGCGCGACGACCGTCAGGGCTATCAGAACTTCGTCGGCGATGTGGTCGGGATTCGCGGTCCGCTGCGACGCGACGAGATCGACACCATCACCAGCCTCGACCCATACATCCAGGCGCTGTGGAAACGCGGTCCATGGCAATGGTCGGCCGGCTTGCGCCATTCGCGCGTCAAGTTCGACGTGCGCGACCGCTACATCACCGCGGCCAACCCGGACGACAGCGGCAGCGTGCGCTTCAGCCGCAGCACGCCCGCGCTCGGTGTGTCCTACGCGCTGACGCCGCTGGTCAACCTCTACGCCAGCGCCGGCGCAGGCTTCGAGACGCCGACCCTCAATGAGCTGTCCTACGCCACACCGTCGACCGGGTTCAATTTCGATCTCAAGCCCTCACGCAGCCAGCAATTCGAAATCGGCACCAAGGCCTTCGTCGGCGAGGCCACGCGGATCAACGTCGCTGCCTTCTTCATCCGCACCCGCGACGAAATCGTCGTCTCCGAGTCACTCGGCGGTCGCACCAGCTTTACCAACGCGGGGCAGACCCGGCGCCGTGGTCTGGAACTCGCCTATGAATCGGAATGGACGCCGGAGCTGAGCGCGCGCGCGTCGCTGACCTATCTCGACGCGCGCTACAGCCGCGGCTTCGTCAGTGGCGGCAACGAAATTCCGTCCGGCAAGCGCCTGCCCGGCGTCCCCGCGCTGAGCGCCTACGGCGAACTGGCGTGGCAACCGGTTTCCGGCATCACCCTGGCCAGCGAGGTCTTCCACCGTTCGCGCATCGAGGTCGAGGACCGCAACCAGGCGCGCGCGGCGCCGGCGCATACGCTGGTCAACCTGCGCCTCGCGGCGGAACAAAACCATGGCAACTGGAGCTTTGGCCAGATGCTGCGGGTCGACAACGCCTTCGACCGCAAGCACGTTTCGTCCGTCATCGTGGGCGCCGCCGGTGGCCGCTTCTACGAACCCGGCCCGGGACGCAGCTGGTATGCCGGCGTCAGCGCACGCCATGCCTTCTGAGCACACTACACGCCATCGCGGGGCGGGTCATGCGGCCCCGCGATGGCAGGGGCCGGCATGGGCTGGGCCCCTCACCCTCGCAGGCCTGCTCGCGCTCCTGCCGCCCAGTTACGCCGAGCCGCCCGCCAACCCCGAATCGACCCCCATCCCTGTCACCGCCGAACCGGGAGCGTTCGCGCTAAGCGCCGGTATCATCACCCACACGCTTGAGAGCGTGCCCTACGACTGGGCGCGCGAAGCACTCGAGGAAGCCATCGCCGCGGAAGGTCTGGCCGCCCCCGTGATCAGCTACTTCGGGGACATGCTGGCGCGTACCGCAAAGGATCTCGGCCACCCCGCCACACTCTACCGCGACGCCCACATCTATACCTTTTGCAGTGTCTCTGCCGCGGCGACGCTGGCGGTCGAGGCCCCCGAAGCGATCGCCTTGTGCCCGCTGTCGATCGCCATCTACAGCGTCGAGCAAGACCGCGTCGTCCTCGCCTATCGTCCGCTCGCCCTCGGCACACCGGGCGGGCTGGCCGCCGACCAGGCCATGGCCCGCATCGTCGCCGGCACCCGTGCGATGCTGGGGCTGGACTGAAACGGGATTCCCGGAGCCCGGGCTCATCGACTCAGCCAGCTCCGCGAGAAGCGCCGCTGCGTCGCGGTCGCCAGCCTCGGCCGGCTTGCACCAATTCGTGAACGACGATCATTCCGACCTCCCGCAAGGCGGTACCCGCCGGGTCAGCGGACGACCATACGCTCCGGTTGCTGGGTGACCGGAAGAAAACGCTCGCCAAACCGTTCGCCCGTCAGCGGCGGGGCGAAGAAGTATCCCTGACAGACATCACAGCCAAGTTTGCGAAGCCATTCGTACTGATCCGCAGCTTCGACCCCTTCGGCCACCACTTCGTAGCCGAGCCGGTGCCCCAGTGCCACCATCGCGCTGACGATCGCGGCACCGCTACGGGCGCCACGCGCGGTCGGTGCGAGATCGAGATTGGCGATGAAGCTCTTGTCGATCTTGATGCAGTCCAGATCAAGCAGCTGCAAGTAGGAAAGCGAAGCGTAGCCGGTACCGAAGTCATCCAGCGCTATCTGAAATCCCGCCTCGCGCAGCAACCCCAACGCGCGAATCGCATCCCCTTCCGGATGCAGCAGAACCGATTCGGTGACTTCGAGGCAGAGCCGGTCGGCGCTGACGCCCGCGCGGGCAATCGCCGCGAGCACGTCGAGTTCCACCGAGCGTTTGAGAAACTCGCGCGGTGACAGATTGATCGAAAGACGGAACGGGTCGGGCAGCCGGTCGGACCACCGTGCCAAGTGGTCGACGGCTGCGTGCACCACCCAAAGGCCCAGCGGATCGATGAGGCCGGTTTCCTCGGCAAGCGGAATGAACTGATCGGGAGGGATCATGCGATCACCGTCTCGCCATCGCACCAACGCCTCGGCACCGCACAGCACACCGTCCGAAAAGCGCTTCTGTGGCTGAAAATGCAACTCCATGTCGCCGTTCTCGATTGCGACGCGCAGGCGGCTTTCGAGCGTTACCCGCGCCCCGACCTGTTCCTGCATGCGCGTCTCGAAAAACGACACCTCATTGCCGCCGGTGGCCTTGGCAGCATACATGGCCATGTCCGCCGCTCGCAGCAGATCATCGGCGCCACCAGCGTCACGAGGATACATGGCGATTCCGATGCTGGCGGTCACCCGCACCTCGGTATCGTCGAGCATGACCGGTCTGGAAATCAGCTCAAGCAGACGCCGGGCGACGTTCTCCGCCTCGTTCGGATCCGTCAGCCCGGTCAGCATCACGATCAGCTCATCCCCCCCCTGACGTACCAGCGAATCGTAGGCACGCAGCCCGGCCGGCAGCCGACGTGTAATCTCGACCAGCAAAAAATCGCCGAGCACGTGACCACAGGAATCGTTGACATGCTTGAAACGGTCGAGATCGATGAACAGCAGCGCGACTCCGGTGCCACTGCGGCCGGCCTCGGCGAGCGCGGCCGGCAGACGTTCCATGAGCGCCCGCCGGTTCGGCAGACCGGTCAACTGATCGCTGAGCGCCAGTTCGCGAATCCGGTTCTCGTGCTGGATACGATCGGTGATATCGGTCACCGAACCGGCCATCAGCGTCGCCCGCCCCTTGCGGTTGCGCACCGCGACACCGCGCGCGGCAATCCAGCGATAAGTGCCGTCCCGGCGGCGTACGCGATACTCGCAGTAGAAATGGTCAGTAAGCCCCTTCAGGTGCGCCGCGACCGCGGCATTGTAGTTGCCGCGGTCTTCGGGGTGCACCATGTCCAGCCAGACGTGGGTGTCGGTGATGAAGCCTTGTTCATAGCCGAGAATGCCGAGCAGGCGACGGCCGACGATGAGCTCCTTGGTTTCCGGGTTCCACTGGAACAAGCCATCGTTGGCACCTTCCATCGCCAACTCGAAGGCATGGATGGAGCGCAGGACGCGAGGCAACGCAACCACCAGCAACACCGTGCCGACGAGCAACAGCGAAGCCATCGGCAGCCACAGCTCGATCAACGGGTCGATCAATCCGAAAGCACCGAGGACTGCCGCGAACAGCACGCAGGCGCCGCCGAGCGCGATGCACACCCGGTTGATCACGGTGCCGCGTGTTCCTGCGTCAAGTCGTCCATTGGCAAAGGCCATTGTGTCGTTTCCGCTCCGATGCGTGCGTCGCCGGACGTACGCGAATCCGTGTGGGCAAAGCTGAACGATGCTACCTCAGGCTTCGCTCCGAGTCCGTGAGATCCGTCGCGTAGCAAGGATTCTCCCGGACGCGACTGGCTTGATCAAACCATCGGCGGTGATCATACCCAAATTGGGGAAAATAACACCATCGGACGATACCATGAGAGTATGTCCATTGGCCGAGACGGCACGTGCGTCAACGTAGTTTCTTGCGCGCCTGGGTGAGATGGTTCCGGAGGAGGGAAGAGTACCCGACTACGATCGGGTTCAGTCCTCACGGACCTCGAACGGCTCGGCCAACAGGCGCCGTATCACCTCGTGCACCTCATCGGCATCCCACTCGATCGCGGTATTCACCGAGTAACGGATGCTGCCGTCGCGGTCGAGCAGAAAGGAACTTGGAAAGGCGAACACGCCCCACTCGGCGGATACACGGCCGTCCTCGTCCATCAGCACCGGAAAGTCCACCTCGACGCGCTCCATGAACGCCCGGACATGTTCCGGACTTTCCTTGAAATTGATCGAGACGATCGCAAACTCGGTCGGATCATAACCGGCCGCAAGGCGATTCATCGAAGGAATCTCGTGCACACAGGGCGGACACCAGGTCGCCCAGAAGTTGACCAGCGTGATCCTGCCGAAGCTGTCGTCCAGCGCATGAGCCCGCCCTTTCGCGTCGAGCAACGCAAACCCGGGCGCAACCACCTCGCGTGGAATCAGCCCGTAGGCTGGCGCCACCGGCTCGTCATCGTCGATCGCGACGGTCACAGGCACGACCGGGTGCGGTCCGAACGCCAGCAGACGTGCCGCCGCCAGCAGACGCGCTGGGGTTTCGCGAATGGCCAGCTCGACCTCGGGCGGAACCGGTCCGCTCATCGTCTCGAACGCTTCGGTCGCCGGACGTTCGGCACGCAACACATAATAGTCGCGCACGTCGTCGACAATCCAGGCGTACGCCGCACTGCCCGCATCACGCAAGGTGTCGAGCAGTTCGTCGAGCCGGGCGCGATTGGTCCCCAGCGCGGGCTGCATCACCATGACCGGCAGATTGGTCCCACGCACGATCGAAAGCAGTTCCGGTGCCTCGCCGGCGACTGGGGTACCCCGGTAGAGATTGGGGAAAAACAGCACCGCCCCTGCCAGGGCCGAGGGGCGGTCGCGGGATGCGTCGTCATCGCGCCCCCGCTGCCACGTGCGCATTCCGCGTAGGGCCGGTGCGGCCATCCGATCGCACGCGACGACCACGATCGACCCAGTCGTCGCCCGGGTCGCTGCCTCGATCAACGCTGCCACCGGTTCGCCATCGAGCGAGCGAATCGCGTCGGCCGAGCGTTCGAGAAACAGGGATTCGAGCACATCGACCTGCCACACCAGTGCGCCCTCAGCGGCCAGTTCGGCGGCGATACGATCCGGTCGCTCGGTCTCGCCATACTGGTTGTCGAGCCAGATGAACAGCGGGCGGTCTTCCTTCTGTTCGCCGCGCGTCCCGCTTACCCGCACTTCAAGAACCTCGCCTCCCGGTGTCTCGAGCATCATCTCGGTACCAGCGGACGGCGACGTGCTCCACCCGAACATCAGGGAACAGAGCACCACCAAGGCCATCTGGCGCAACCCTGGGCGCGGTGTCAGCGGTCGACACCGCCGATACCATGCATCGAACGCGGGTGCTTCGCTCACGACCGACGAGATCCGGTCGCCGCGCGCCTCGCGATGACGGTCGGCCGGCTCAACCGACCGCCGTTCAAGCGTCGGAGCCGCCATCCGGGGCGCTCGCCGGTGCCGAATCGCCGGCGCCGGTCTCACCTTTGCCACCGCCCTTGCCCGCACGGCGCGGAGTACGCCGAAACGGCTTCTTGCCGCCCCCCCCTTTGCCGGGTTGCCCGCCCCTGGTCTGGGTCGCTTCGTCGCCCGCTGCAGCAGACGGAACCTCATCGGCACCCTGCCTGCCGGCATCGGCGGCGTCCCCCGCAGGTCTGTTACCCCCGCCCTTGGCCATCTTGGGACCACGCGTCGCGTTTCTGCCCGCTGTCTTGGTCTGCTTGGGCGGCGCCTTCTGCGGGGCACCGCCGGGCTTGCCCGGACGCGCGCGTTGCTGTGCCGGTTTGACCTTGCCGGGCTCGGGTCCTCCGATACGGTTGGCCGGAGCCAGCGAGATCTCGAGCTCGTGGAGTTCGTCCCATTCGGCGTCGGTCCGCTCACTGTCGGGAATCGCCAGGAGGGCCTGCATTCTGCGCCGGGGAGAGATCGGTTCCTGTTCGTTCATGTAAATATTATCTCACGCTTGTTCAAGACCACGGTGCACTCGGGCGCGCAACCGTCCGTGACAAGATTACGGAATCCATGCCAAATTGTTGATACACTCAATATCGAACGGTTATCGGCGATCACGGGTCCGCCCGCCGACCCTTTGCCCGCGGACCCCTGGCACCGAACACGGAGCGGTTTCGCGCGCCCCACGCCCACGGCCCGGATCATGCCTGCCAACACCCATTCGCCCTTCGGTGACACCCCACTCCGACCCGCCCGCGCCCGGCCGCTCGTTGCCGCCCTGCTCGCCGGCCTGGTGGTATTGTCGCTCTGCGCTGGCGGCTACCGGATGTGGGCCCAGCAAGCCCGCACTGAACTGCAGAACCAGGTCCTCAAGGAAGCTTCCCAGCTTCGCGCACGCATGGAAAGCGTACTTCAGGCCAATCTGCACCTCACCAAGGGGCTGGCCGCATTCGTGAGCACTCACCCGGATCTGAGCCAGAGCGAGTTCTCGGCCTTTGCCGAGCGTCTGCTCGAGTCGGACCAGCATGTCGTCAACAACTTTACCTATGCCCCGGGCCACGTAATCCGCCACGTGTACCCGGTGCAGGGCAACGAAGCCGCGATCGGCCTCGACCTGAACACACATCCGAGCTTCTCGCTCACCGTCGCGCTGATCAACCGCAGCGGCGCCTCCGTAATTGCAGGCCCACATCCGCTGGTACAGGGCGGCGAAGCCCTGATCGTACGCGAGCCGCTGTTTCACGAGGCACCGGATACTGGCAACCGCTCCGTATGGGGCCAGGTCAGCATGCCGATGGACATGAATCGCTACTACGCGCTGGCCGGGGTGGACGATTTCAGCCGTTTGTTCGACCTGGCGATCCGGGGCCGCGACGGCAAGGGCGCGCTCGGTGACGTATTCTACGGCGATAACGCGCTTTTTTCGAGTGATCCGGTTCTGATCGAGGTGAGCCTGCCCGGCGGATCATGGCAGATCGCCGCCCGGCCGCAACAAGGCTGGCACCCGGCACTTCCCGCTCCAGCCCTGCCCGGCGCTGTTTTCATCTTCCTCGCGGTGGTTTTCGCCAGCTTCAGGATGACGCGCCAGGGCCTGCTGCTGCGTGCATCCGAATCCCGTGTCCGCGAAACCAACACGCGCCTGACCACCTTGCTGGCGGCGATGCCCGGCCTCGTTGTCGTCATCGACCAGGATGGACGGATTCGCGGTGTTTATGGCGGGCACGGTCAGCAGCTTCCAGGGCCGGGACGCGATCGACTCACTGGCCACCTGATCCGTGACGTATTCAACGACGACAAGACCGCCGAGCTGGCGGGAATGGCCCGGGCCGCACTCAAATGTGGCGTGTTGTGCAATTTCGAGTACTCACTGGCACCCGGGGACCTGCGTGAAACGTTCCGGGACAGCCGAAGGTCGGTCGCCTGGTATCGGGCTGCCGTGGTGCCTTTGCGCGAGGAAGCGCTCGGTGTCGACGCCACGCTGTGGGTCATCGACGACATCACCCGCGCCCGCACCGCCGAGAAGGCCTTGCGCGCCGCCCACGACCGCTACCGTCAACTGACCGAAGCGGTGCAGCAACTCGTGTTCGAGACCGACCTGGACGGCATCATTCACTACATCAACCCCGCCTGGGAGCGGCTCAGCGACTACATTCCGGATTCGCCGATCGGACGGCACTGGACCGGGTTACTGCATGGCGAGGACACCGCGGGACTCGACAAGGCATTTGACGATCTTCTGGCCGGCCACACCGACGTATTGCATCACGACGCACGACTCGGTACCCGCGCCGGCATTGGCGCGCGCTGGATCAGCGCCCACCTCGTACCCTGCTCCAACCCACAGGGCGAGCTCTGCGGCGCAATCGGCACCTTGTTCGACATCACCGCGCGCAAACACTCCGAATCCGAGATCCGTCATCAGGCCTTTCACGACGCACTGACCGGGCTACCGAACCGGATGTTGTTGATCGAACGTCTGAACCACGCGATCCTCACGGCGCGGCGCCAGGGCAAGGTACTTGCCCTGCTGTACATCGATCTGGACAACTTCAAGCCGGTCAATGACCGGCACGGGCACCTCGCCGGCGATCAGGTGTTGCGTGAAGTCGCCCGCAGGATTCGCCATCACATCCGCCAGGCCGACACTGCCGCACGCATCGGAGGCGACGAATTCATCGTGCTGCTTGAATCGATCGACGACGTCGATGGCGTGAGCATCGTTGCCGACAAGTTGCTGTCCGCCCTCGGCGAACCGATAGAACTCCAGTCGAGAGGGCTGACCATCCCCTGCCGGATCGGGGCGAGCATCGGCATCGCGATCGCCTCACGCGACGGCGCCGATGTGGACACCCTACTGCAGCAGGCCGATGATGCCCTCTATGCGGCAAAGGCGGCTGGAAAGGGGTGCATCGCGCCGGGTTGGAGCGACCGCCACTGACCCCGCCACCGCGACGGACCTTAGCGGTCCCGGTCGTTGCACTGCTCCGGCATGGCTTTCGGCCCTGACCCGATTCCGTCGCGCAGCAATCGCTCGAAATGTTCCGCGGGCACGGGTCTGCTGAAGTAATACCCCTGGCAGACATCGCAGGACAGCGCGCGCAGGAAGTCGGTCTGCGCCTGGGTCTCGACCCCTTCGGCAACCACGCTCAGACGCAGGGACCGAGCCATCGCGATGATCGCGGCGGCAATCTCCATATCGCTTGCGTTGCGTGGAATGTCGCGCACGAAACTGCGATCGATTTTCAGAACGTCGATCGGAAATCGCTTGAGGTAGGCCAGCGAGGAGTAACCCGTGCCAAAGTCATCGATCGCGAGCAGGATGCCGAGCGCCTTGAGTGCGCCAAAACGTTGATCGGCCAGCGTCTCCTGGCCCATGATCATGCTCTCGGTCAGCTCCAGTTCAAGATGCCGTGCAGGAAACGCGGTTTCGCGCAGGATCGCTTCGACACGCTCGGGCAGGTCCGATTGGCCCAGCTGCCGTGCAGAGAGATTGACCGCCATCTTCATCGGCTGCAGGCCGCGGGCAAGCCACGCACTGCCTTGCTCGCAGGCCGTGCGCAGCGCCCACTCCCCCAGCGCCACGATGAGACCACTCTCCTCCGCAATCGGAATGAAGCGGTCGGGCGGAACGAGACCGCTTTCAGGGTCGTTCCAGCGCAGCAACGCCTCGCAGCCGACGATTCGGCCTGTCGCTGTCTCGACCTGAGGCTGATAGTGCAGCACCAGCTGCCCGCGGTCGATCGCCCGACGCAAGCGCGTCTCGAGTTCGATACGACGGTGAGCGAACTCGCTGAGTTCAAGCGTGAAGTAGCGGTATGTGCCGCGCCCCTGCGACTTGGCCTGATACAAGGCCGTATCCGCGTGCTGGATCAGTTCGGTGGTGGTCTTGCCGTCGTCCGGATACAGGCTGATGCCAACGCTGCAGCCGACATAGACCTCACGCCCGCCGTCGAGCTCGAAGGGCTGATCGAACACCCGTATCAGCGCCTGGGCGACCTGTGCCGCCTCGGCCGGATCGGACAGGTGTTCGAGGATGAGCAGGAACTCGTCCCCCCCCAGACGGGCCAGCGTATCCTCTGCCCGCACCCGGCTCTTGAGTCTGAGCGCGATCCGCGACAGCAGCTGGTCGCCGACCGGATGACCAAAGCTGTCGTTGATGTTCTTGAAACGATCGAGGTCGATGAACAACACTCCGATCCTGTATTCGTAGCGCTGGGCCTGGTCGATGGCGTGCTCCAGCCGCAGCCGCGCAAGCACTCGATTGGGCAGCCCGGTGAGCGGATCATAATGCGCCAGTCGTTCGAGTTCCGCCTCGGAGCGCTTGAGCTGGCTGATGTCCGTCATCACACCGACATAATGGGTGGGTTTGCCCTGTTCGTCGCGCACGGTGCTGATCGTCAGCCACTGCGGATACACCTCACCGCCCTTGCGACGGTTCCAGATCTCCCCCTGCCAGTGACCGGTCTCGAGCACCGACCGCCACATTGCGCGAAAGAAGTCGGCATCCTGTCGTCCCGAGCGAATCATGTTCGGATTGCGTCCGAGCGCTTCGGCCTCCGCATAACCGGTGATCTCGGTAAAGGCCCGATTGACCATCACGATGCGCGGCGTCAGATCGGTCATGATCACACCGTCCCGGGTGCTCTCGAACGCCGCAGCCGACCGGCGCAGCTTCTCCATCGACTGCTTGCGCTCGAAAGCCGTACACAAGCTGGTGGCGATGATGCGCAGCACGTTCTCCTCGACGCGGGTCCAGGTCTTGCGCACACGCACCGCGTCGAACCCGATGAAGCCCCAGAAGTTACCGTCGCGAATGACCGGCACGATGAGAATGCTGCGCACGCCCTGCGGTTCGAGCACCGCGCGCTCGTTGTCGGGGAAGCGATCAACGTCTCCCTGAACGATCTCACCGGCACGCAATGCCGCATACCAGCGCGGCATCACCCGCGCGATGGGTGCGTTGATCAGTGCCGGATTGCCAACCTGCGATGAAACCCCTTCTCGCACCCACTCATGGCGAAGGCTGCTCAACAGCTCCCCACTGTCCGGTGCCGACGCGTTCTCGAACACGTAGGCGCGATCGACGTCCGTGCTCAGGCCGGCGGTTTCAAGCACGCGCAGGATCGCCACCTGCAGATCCTGTTCTCGCAACAGTTCGAGTGCGGCACTCGCAGAAAGATTCAGAGCGAGTTCCCGCTGGCGCAGCATGTCCGCCGAACGCCGCTTTTGCATCGCCACGCTGACCAGGCTCGCGAACTCCCGGATCAGGTCGATTTCGTGCATCAGCGGTTTGCGCGGTTCCCGACCATAGACCGCGGTGGTACCCAGCACCTCGCCGTTCTCATCCATGAACGGCATCGACCAGCACGAACGCAAACCCGCGCGAGACACGATCGCACGATAGTCGGCCCAGTGGGGATGGCTCAGCACATCCTCGACGATCACCGGCTCTCCCCGCGCCACCGCAGTCCCGCACGCCCCAACCCCTTCACGTGCTTCCAGACCGCGCGTCGCCGCAACGTAGAAGGCAGGCAAGCTGACTGAAACATTGGATTCCAGGCGACCAGTCTCCGGATCAAGCAGCATGATGGCCACGCTCAGCCCGGGCAGCATCTCTTCCAGGCATTCGATGATGGTACGCAGCACGATGTCCAGCGGCGCGTCGGCCACCAGTAGATTGAGCACGTCGTTACGCGCCTGCTGCAGCTCCCGCAGGCGCACCCGCTCGGTGACGTCGACCAGGGTGCCATACGCTCCGCTTGCCAGACCATCGTCATCGAGGGCAAGCCGGGAAAACCCTTCCACCCAGCGAAATCCATCCCGGCTATGGACAAAACGCACTTCATGCCGGCAATGGTCCCGCTCCCCGGAAAACAGCGATCCGAGCAAGGCCGCACAGACGGACAGGTCCGTTTCAAACACAAAGTCGGCGAGCGGCCGTCCAAGCGCCTCGGACACAGGCACACCGGTCAAACTCTCCCAGGCCGGATTGAGAAATGTCAGCCGCATCGAGGTATCGAGCTGGAAGATGACCTCGGAAACGTTGTCCACGACCCGACGATAGCGCGCTTCGCTGCGTGCAAGCTCGCGCAGGGCTGCGCACTGCTGGTTGAGGTCGACGTCGATGCAGACCATCTCGGGCTGACCATCCGGTCCGTCGAGCATGACGTGACTGGAATAGACATGTGTCGGCGAACCATCCTTGCGCATCAGCGTCAGCTCGGCGGCGGCCGGAACAGCAACACCATCCACCCACGACTGCACCGCCTCGACCACTGTCGGACGCATTGGCTCGGGAACGATCAACTCTTCCAGCCGCCGGCCGAGTGCCTCCTCGGCAGCGTATCCATAAAGCGATTCGCTGGCCTTGTTCCAGAACAGCACCCGGCGATCACGGTCATAGGCCTGCACCGCGATCGCCGACATGCTCTCGAACAAGCGACGAAAACGCCGTTCATTCTCGAGCACGCGTGCACTGGCCTTGCGTCGCGCGGAATCGACGACGTTGGCCAGTTCCGACAGATAACCCGAATCCTTGACGAGAAACTCGTCGGCACCGGCCTGCAGCGCACGCTTGACGGCAACCATGTCGTCGGCCCCGGTCAGCACCACCGCCGCCACCGGGTCGGCCTGGGCGCGCAACTCGGCAAGCAGCTCGAGGCCACTGCCGTCAGGCAGATTCAGGTCGAGCAACAGTACATCGTAGCGCCCATCACCCGACCAGGCCTGGCGCGCTTCGGCCACCGAGCGCGCGGCGACCAGCTCCGTCTCCGGCGCGGCGCCGGCCAGCTTGTGCTGGACCAGTTCGATATCGACCGCGGAGTCCTCGACGTACAGAATGCGCATCGCCGCGCTACCCCGACGTTTCGTTGAGAATGCACCAGTACAGCTCGATCTGCTCCGCCACATCGATGAACTTGGCGAAATCGACCGGCTTCACGATGTAGGAATTGACACCGAGGTCGTAGGCGGCGCGCAGGTCACCATTGTCGCTGGACGAGGTCAGCATCACCACCGGCACGCGACTGGCAACGCCATCCGCACGCAGATGCCGCAGGACTTCCAACCCGTTTACTTTCGGCAACTTGATGTCGAGCAGAATCACCGCCGGCAAGGGATGACCATCGCGCCAGCGATCGATCCACGCCAGCGCCTCCTCGCCATCACGCGCAATCTCGATCGGATTGGACAGGCGTTTGCGGCGAAACGCGCGCAGCGTGAGGTCGAGATCCACCGGATTGTCCTCGACCAGCAGGATCGGCGGAGGCAGGTTCTCGGTCGTCATTGTGGAAGCTCCACGTAGAAGATCGCGCCTTTGCCGGGTTCGCCTTGCGCCCAGGTTCGCCCGCCCATTCTCGTCACGGCCTTCTTCACGAGAGCCAGCCCGACGCCCGTGCCCGGATAGTCTTCCGCGCGATGCAGTCGTTGAAAGATGTCGAAGATCTTGTCATGGTACTTCATGCTGAAGCCAATCCCATTATCCTCGACCCGGATCAACACGCAAGCATCCTGAGCACGGGCATCGATGCGCACCCGTGGCGACTCCACCTCACGACTGAACTTGACCGCATTCTCAAGCAGATTGCGCAGAATCACGGCAAGCCCCTCCCGATCGGCATTGAGCCGCAGTGCCGCCGGTACGTCAATGTCCACCTGCCCACCGGCGCCGCGAAACGCTTCCAGAATCGGAGCACCCACGACGTCGACCAACGCGCGGAGTTCGAGCTGGTCGGCGACCAGCTCGCGGCGCTCCATGCGCGAATAGGCAAGCATGTCCTCGATCAGCTGATGCATCTGCGCCACGCCACCGCGGATGTTGCGCAAGAATCGCTGGCCATCGGTATCCAGCCGATCTGCGTAGTCCTCGAGCAGGATCTGACTGTAACCATCGATGCCGCGCAATGGTGCCTTCAGGTCATGTGATACGGAGTACGAGAACCCCTCCAGCTCCCTGTTCGCCGTCTCGAGTTGCGCCGTGCGCTCAACCACCCTGGCCTCGAGCTGACGCTCGATTCGCTCACCTTCGACGAACGCATCGCACACAAGCCAGTAGAGCAACACCGCGGTAAAGGCAATGAACAACCACCCCTTGAAGACCTGAAGCTTGGCCAGTGTCCGTGCGTCGCCTCCCACCAGTTGTAGCAGAACCATGTCCGAGAACAGGATCCAGAGTACCCCGATCAGGGCATAGACGCCCGCAATCCGGAACGCCTTCGGGTTGATTCGCCTGTTTCGATCGTGATCCTCACGCATTCAAGCTCCCCGTGCCGCCCCGCTGTCGGCGAAGCACCGGACAGGAACGGCATGTTTTTGACGCACGAGATCGCCGCCATTGGCCCGCGGACCGAGCCATGCAGCGGGCGGGTCCGCCTGGTCGGTGTTCGGACCGCTTGACGGAACGGGTGTTCAACCGGAATGATCCATCGAAAACGTTTACTGAACAAGAATGGTCGCTTCAGGATAAAAATCAGTCCCGCTCGCGTGGATGCAGCCGTGCTTCGATGCTCCACGACCACGGGGACCGACGATGTATCGTGACCACTTACAACCCCGTTCCCTGAAGGAGTACGCAATTGCCAATCTTCTGGCGGCCTCAAATGAGTATCGGCAACGAAGACATCGATTCCGACCACCGCTATCTCATCCTGCTCATCAACACCGTGGAGCTCGTCCTGCGCCACCCTGAGAAGCCGGAACACGTGCTGCAGGCCTTCGACGAGCTCGACTACTACGCGCGCCGTCATTTCGACCGCGAGGAGCGAATCCAGATCGCCTGGGGATACATTCATTACGACGAGCACAAAGTCGAGCACCAGCGTCTGCTCGACGCGCTCGCGGCGCTGCGCATGCGGGTGGAGACCGCGGTTTCCGCGCCGGGTGGACGGACTGACGAGTTGGCGGCGCAATCAGGAGAGATCTCGACCTTTCTGCGCCACTGGCTGATCGATCACGTCATGAAAACCGACATGAAGCTTGCCGAGCTGTTTCGCAAACGCGATCCTTTCTGAGCTCGCCCGGCGAGGCCAAACCCGGCGCTCCGGCGGCCGCCCGCCGGCAAGCTTGAACGTAGTCGGTGAGCGGGCGAAACACAGTTCTACGACGAATCATGGGCACAGTTGTACGCGTACACTGACTGTGCCCATTCACTCCCCGTCTTCCTGGATCTGTGACCACCACGGCCCAAGCGCTATGCTTGATCCACGATGAATCGCAGTCGAAGGAGAACGGCATGCTTGCACTGGACCTTGTTGCCCGCATTTACAGGTGGTTCGGCGCCGCGCTCGAGCGCAGACAGAGCCGGCGCGAACTGCTCGAACTGGATGAGCGCACGCTCCGCGACATCGGCGTGTCACGAGAAGACGTGGAGCGGGAGGCGGCAAAACCATTCTGGCGCCTGTAGAACCGGGGACGCGCTCGCACCCGCAAGCGCGTGACCGCGGTCAGGGTGTGACGCCGTGGCGCCCAAACTCGGTCGAGCACCGCAAGCCGGTGCACCCTGACGGTGCGCACAAAAAAAAACGCAGTCCGCTTGGGACTGCGTTAAATCCACACCAAAGGAGGAGGGTGGAGGAGACACTGGCTTGGATCGACTCGCTGTTTCTGTTTCGATCCGACTGGGTGTAACTATGCCTGAACGGTTTCTCGTGATCAAGCATTTTTTGTGCTTCGCAGCAAAAACATTTTCATGGCACTATAAGCATAATCTATTAGCTGAAACTCCAGTATCCTGAGAAAAATACTGCATTACGCCGACAGCGAAACGCGATCCAAAGTTCCCAAAGTCGCGCAACTTCAACACGAATAGTGCAATGCAGCATAGACAGCCCCGGGCTGCACGAGACGTTACGATCGCCCGATCACCTACCCGTCCACAACCCCTCGCCGACCAGTCCGATGCCTTGTTGACCCCGCCCGGTGGGCTCACCGATACTGATGGCAAATTTGGTTCATCGCTGCACGCCCGCTTCCAGCGCGGTCCCCCGAGGCATCTCCTCATGAAGCACTCGTGCATTCCGAACCAGTCCGAGCACTCCACGGTTACGTCGTCACACCAGTAGCTGCAACCGACTGAATGTTCTCTACGATGAGCGCATCGCGCACGGCCCTCCCGGTTTCGGCCCACACCTGCCCGGCATTCGAGCTCCGGGCCGTGCCCGCTGCGCACGCCACCAGACTCGATTCGGACGGCAACCCGAATCTCACGATTCGACCTGCGGAGGGACGAACGACGAGCCGTCTCCGCGCAGCCTGCCTCTCGTTTCTGGCCGTCTTCGCCTACCCATCCCAGACAGGAGCACAGACAGGTCCGCATCCGGACGACAACGCCTTGCGCATCGGCGTTTACGAAAACCCTCCCAAGATCTTCACCTCTGCCGACGGCACCCCGTCGGGTCTGTTCGTCGATCTGATCAAGGCAATCACGGAGCGGGAGGGCTTGCAGCTGCAATTCATTTCCTGCCAGTGGCAAATCTGCCTGCAGCAACTGCAAAAGGGAGAACTCGATCTCATGCCGGACGTTGCGCTCACCGAAGAGCGGCGCCTTCAGTTCGACTTTCACCAGATTCCGGCGCTTCACAGCTGGTCGCAGCTCTTTCGTCACGAAGCGGCAGCGGTCGAATCCATCGTCGATCTCGACGGCAAACGCATCGCCATGCTGGAAAGCGGCGTGCAGGAGGCATCGCTGCGCGCCATGACCCGCGGCTTCGACATCGACTTCGAGATCGTGCCCGCAACCTCGATCGAAGAGGCGTTCTTGCTGACTGCCCGGGGGGCGGCTGACGTCGCGGTCGGGAACCATTTGTTCGGCGCGTTCAGCGCCCCGGACTACGGTCTGCTCGAGACCCCGGTCGTCTTTCAGCCCGTTCAACTGTACTTCGCGGCGGCGCCGGATCTCCGTCACCGCATCGTACTCGAGCGCATCGACGCCCACCTCGAGGTCTGGAAGCGCGATCCGGCCTCCCCCTACTTCGAGATCATCAAGCGCTGGACCGGACAACAACCCGAACTCCCCGGCGTCGTGATTTCACGACCGCTGGTCAACGCCTTGCTGGCCAGTCTTGCTTTCGTGGCACTGCTGAGCGCGGGCCTGATCATTCTCCGGTCACAAGTCAATCGCCGCACCCGCGAACTCAGCCTGGTCAACCGGCAGATCGCCGAGAGCGAACAGAAGTACCGCGAGTTGGCCGAAAGCATCAACGACGTGATCTGGACCCTCGACCCGGAGACCCTGCGCTTTCTGTACGTCAGCCCCTCGGTGTTCCGCCTGCGGGGCTATACCCCCGAGGAGATCATGGCCGAGCCGATGGATGCCGCACTGACACCGGAAAGCGCGGCCAGGGTGCACGCGCAACTGGCCACGAACATGGCGGCCTTCGAGGCCGGTCAGCGTACGCCCGAGGATTACAGCGTCACCGAGGTCGAACAGCCGTGCAAGAACGGCGGTAGCGTCTGGACCGAGGTGGTCACCAACATGGTGCGCAATCCACGCACCGGCAAGCTCGAGATTCATGGGGTCACGCGCGACATTTCCGAGCGCAAGCGCGCCGAGGCCGAGATCCAGCGTCTGGCCCGTTTCGACCACCTCACCGGCCTGCCCAATCGCAGCCTGCTCAAGGACCGCTTCAACTATGCGCTCAGCCTCGCGCAGCGCAATCACAGCCCCCTCGCGGTGATGTTTCTCGACCTCGATCACTTCAAGCACATCAACGACACACTCGGGCACGATGTCGGCGACCGACTGCTGATCGAGGTCGCACGGCGGCTCGAAGCGGATCTGCGCACCGGCGACACGGTCTGCCGGCTCGGCGGGGACGAGTTCGTGTTCCTGCTGCCCGATACCGACGCCGAGGGCGCCACGCGGGTCGCAAGCAAGCTGCTCGACACCGTGGCCCGCCCGTTTACCGTCGGCACCCACGAACTCAGCATATCCCCGTCGATCGGCATCGCGATGTACCCCGACGATGGCAACGACATGGAGAGTCTGTCGCGCAACGCGGACGCGGCGATGTATCAGGTCAAGCGCGAAAGCCGCAACGCCTACCGCTTCTTTACCGCCGAAATGCAGGCCTACTCGACCCGCGCCCTTTTGCTCACCAACGCCATGCGCAGTGCGCTCGATCACGGTCAGTTCACACTCCATTACCAGCCGCAGATTTCGTTGCACAGTGGCAAGGTCATCGGCGCCGAAGCCTTGCTGCGCTGGACCCACCCCGACCTCGGCCCGGTCTCGCCGGCCGAATTCATTCCGGTCGCCGAATCCAGCGGGCTGATCATGGCGATCGGTCGCTGGGTAATGGAAACCGCGGTCGGGCAGGCGCGCCGCTGGCACGAACAAGGCCTGCCGCCCTTGTTGCTGTCCATCAACCTGTCGGCCGCGCAGTTCCGCGACCCCGATCTGCCGGCGCTCGCCAGCCGGATCATTGCCGAATCCGGGCTGCCACCGTGGCGGTTCGGGCTCGAGCTGACGGAGTCGGTGGCGATGGAGAACCCCCAGGCCGCCATCCGCACCATGGACGCGCTCGCCGCGCACGGAGTACAGCTGTCGATCGACGATTTCGGAACCGGCTATTCCTCGCTCAGCTACCTGAAGCGCTTCAAGGTCGGCAAACTCAAGATCGACCAGTCCTTTGTGCGGGACATTACCTGCGATCCCGACGATCGCGCCATCGTCATCGCCATCATCCAGCTCGCGCACAGCCTGGGGCTGGGCACCATCGCCGAAGGCGTGGAGACGGCCGAGCAGCTGGCGCTGTTGCGCGAGCAGGGCTGTGAGGCGGTACAGGGCTATCTTCTGAGCCATCCGCTCGATGCCCAGGCGTTCGAGGCCTTTCTCCTCCGAGCACGCCCCCATTCCCCGGCTTCGGCCTGAGTTTGGCCTGAATTTGACCTGTAGGCGACCTGAATTCAGCGTGATTCCGCGTAGCCGTCGCGGAGCCGGGTGCGCACCAGGGCAGCCGTGTCGTCACCGCGTCCGGCGCGACTGCTGCCAGACCACGCCGGTGACGATCATCGCCAGTCCCACCCAGGTGGCAGGGACGATCTCCTCACCCACGAACAGGTGAATGAACAGCAGGGACAGAAACGGCGACAGAAAGATCAGCCCGCCCACCCGCGACACGTTCTCGGCATGGCGCAACGCGGCCAGCCACAGCATGAAGGTCACCCCCATCTCGAACAGGCCGACATAGGCGGCCCCGGCCAGTCCGGCCGCACTCGGCAAGCCGATCCCCCCCTCCAGCCACAACACGACCCAAACCATGGGGGTGCCCAGGGCAAAGCACAGGAACAGGCTCACCGCCGCCGATGCCTGCACCCGCGTGTTCAGGATCCAGTACAAAGCCCACAGCACCGTGCTGCCCAATGCCAGCGCCACGCCGGCACCGCTGACAAATTCAAGCGCCAGTACATTACCCTGGGTTGCAATCACCACCGCGCCGGCGTAGCCCAGCAACAGCGCGAACAGCTCCCGCGCGCGCAGGCGTTGCCCGAGCATGGGCACGGCAAGCAGCGACAGCGTCAGCGCCCAGGTATAGTTGAGCGCCTGCGCCTGCTGCGCCGGAAGCAGGTCATAGGCGCGAAACAACACCAGATAGTACAGACACGGATTGAGCCCCCCCAGCGAGAGGTAGAGGAGCGGTCGCGCGCGCAGCGTCGTCCCCACCTCGTCCCATTTGCGCTGCGCCGACACGAAACCCGCCAGCACCGCCGTCGAGAACAGTCCGGCCCAGGCCAGCAGCTGTGTCGGGGTCAGATGCTGCAGGGAGAGCTTGAACGCCGTGGCCACCGTCGACCACAGCAACACCGCCGCCAGCCCGAGGGCAACGGCTTTACGCTGATCCGGCGCTTGCATGGACGGAATCATCGACCGAGGCGGATCAGAATGAAAACACGAACTGTATCCGCTGCCCGGCGAAGCGCGCCACGGTGTACTCGATCGGAATGCCACCCGGGTCCACGTTGACGCTCTCCGACACCAGCACCGGCTGCCCCCGCGACTGGCTCAGCAGGCGGGCCTCCTGCGCCGTCGGCAGGCGTGTCGTGACACGGGTCTGTTCGCGGGTGTAATCCTTGATGCCGATACTGAACAAGGCCTGGGTCAGCGAGCCACTACGCTCCAGCGCCTCGACCAGCCCTTCGCAACGCGCCTTCGGAAAGCTGTGGGTGGACACGCTCAACGGGATGCCATCCACCTCACGCAGCATCTCGATCACCAGCATCCGCTCGCCGTTGACCACCCCCAATGCCTCGGCCACTTCGGGCTCCGCCGGCGCCTCGCGCGCCTGCAGCATCCTGCCACCGGGTTGGCGCTGGCGGCTGGCGATGTTCTCCGAGAAACGGGTGCGCTTGCCCACCCGGTAATCCACCACGTCTTCCTGCACGAAGGTGCCGCGCCCTTGCTCGACACGGATCAGACCGGCCTGCTGCAACGCGGCAATCGCCCGGCGCAAGGTATGCCGGTTCACACCGAAGCGCGCCGCAAGCACGGACTCCGTTGGCAACCTGTCGCCAGGCTTGAACACCCGTGCACGAATGTCACCGGCAATCGATTCCTCGATCTGGCGCCAGAGCGCGATTCCGCTGGAACGCTCGATGTCGCCCTCCAGGTCGCGTTTCATGTCGCGCGGCATTTCATTCTCCTCCACCAATTGGCCTCATGATCCATCTTGTTGGCCCGTCACGCATGATGCATCATTCTTCTCAATTCATCTAGATGTTTAGATGACAGTTTTATGACCGTGACGCCATCGAACCGGAAACCCCAATGCAGATGCAGACCCGCAGACAACAATGGATGGCCGCCCTCGCCAACGCACCGCGCGAATGCCTGGAGCAGGCCTGGGACGGACTCGAAACCCGCCCCGCGTTCGAGCCCCTGCGCCCGGCCGAAACCGGGCTGGTGATGACACGCGGACGCGCCGGCGGAACTGGCCGACGCTTCAACCTGGGCGAAATCACCGTCACCCGCGCCGCGATCCGGCTCGAGGACGGCACGGTCGGTCACGCCTACGTCGCCGGGCGCGACAAGCGCAAGGCCGAGCTGGCGGCCCTGTTCGACGCCCTGCTGCAATCGGCTGCGGATCGCGAGCAGATCGCGCGCGAGCTGATCGATCCGCTGGTCGCGGCACGACGCCAGGCAAGGGAGACCATCGCCCGCAAGGCCGCCGCGACGCGGGTCAATTTCTTCACCATGGTGCGCGGAGAGGACTGAGCGACAATGAACACATCCAACCCGATCGCGACCGGCTTCCCGGATCCGGTGCACGATGCGCAACACACCTTCCGCAACGCACTCGAAGCCATCGCCCGCCCCGGGCGGCTGCAAACACTCCCCGTGCTCCCCCAGGCGCTTTCCGGCCTGCAGCCCGCCGCCGCGGCCATCGCACTGTCGCTGGTCGACTTCGAAACCCCGGTGTGGCTGTCGCCCGGCTGCGAAGGTGCCGCCGACTTCCTGCGCTTTCACTGCGGCTGCCCCCTGGTCACCGAGCCGGGTCAGGCCTGCTTCGCCTTCGCCGCAGGCTGGCACGAGGTGCCGCCACTGGCGCGCTTCAATCTGGGCAGCGACACCGCACCCGAAGCCTCGACCACCCTGGTGGTCGAGGTCGCCCTGCTCGAAACCAGCGGCCCGCTGGTACTCAGCGGACCCGGCATCGAGCACCGTCACCGGCTGACGGGTGCGGCGATCCCCGAAGCGCGCATCGCCGAACGCGCCGCCCTGCAAACGCTGTTTCCACGCGGCATCGACCTCTTCCTGACGCACGACCGCCAAGTCTGCGCCCTCCCCCGCACGACCCGCATCCAGATCCTCGGGAGCGAAGCATGTATGTCTCGGTAAAAGGCGGCGAACGCGCCATCGACAACGCCCATCGCTGGCTCGCCGAGTCGCGGCGGGGCGACACCACGGTGCCGGAGCTGGGCATAGCGCAGATCCGCGAGCAGCTCACCGGCAGCGTCGACCGCGTCATGGCCGAAGGTTCGCTCCACGATCCCGAGCTCGCCGCGCTGGCGATCAAGCAAAGTGGCGGCGACCTCATCGAGGCCGTCTTCCTGCTCCGTGCCTTTCGCAGCACCTTGCCGCGCTTCGGCGCCTCCGAGCCGCTGGACACAGCGCGCATGGCGATCCGCCGACGGATCTCGGCCACCTTCAAGGACGTGCCCGGCGGCCAGATCCTCGGCCCGACCTTCGACTACACCCACCGCTTGCTGGATTTCGCGCTCGCCGCTGGCATGGAGCCGCCCGAAGCCGTCCTCGCCGAGCAGATGCCTGACCATGCAATGGCTGACGAGGCCATGCCCCGCGTGACGGACCTCCTCGGTGACGATCAGCTCATCGAGCCCGAGCATGCGGACGATGAGGCGTCAGTAGGCGACCTGACCCGCGACCCGTTCCGCTTTCCGGTGGATCGCGATGTGCGCCTGCAGGCGCTCGCCCGTGGCGATGAGGGGTTCCTGCTCGCGCTGGGCTACTCCAGCCAGCGCGGCTACGGGCGCAACCACCCCTTCGCCGGGGAGATCCGGGTCGGCGAGGCGACTGTCGAGTTCGTGCCGGAGGAGCTCGGCTTTGCGATCGAGATCGGCAACATCACCGTCACCGAGTGCCAGATGGTCAACCAGTTCAAGGGCTCGACCGAGCGTCCGCCGCAGTTCACCCGCGGCTATGGTCTGGTGTTCGGCCATTGCGAGCGCAAGGCCATGAGCATGGCGCTGGTCGACCGCGCCCTGCGGGCCCGGGAGCTGGGCGAGGCGGTCGAGGCTCCGGCACAGGACGAGGAGTTCGTGCTCTATCACAGCGACAACGTGCAGGCCACCGGCTTCGTCGAGCATCTCAAACTGCCTCATTACGTCGACTTCCAGTCCGAGCTCGCGATGCTGCGCACGCTGCGCGAGGAAGCCGCCAGACGCAACCCCGATCAGGAATCCGCATGAGCGACCCGACCTACAACTTCGCCTACCTCGACGAGCAGACCAAGCGCATGGTCCGCCGCGGCTTGCTGAAGGCGGTCGCGATTCCCGGCCACCAGGTGCCCTTCGGTTCGCGCGAGATGCCGTTGCCCTACGGCTGGGGCACCGGCGGCATCCAGATCACCGCGGCCTTGCTCGGGCCGGAGGACGTGCTCAAGGTCATCGACCAGGGTGCGGACGACACCACCAATGCGGTGTCCATCCGCCGCTTCTTCGCGCGCACCGCGGGGGTGGCGACCACCACCCGCACCGAAGAGGCGACGCTCATCCAGACCCGTCACCGCATCCCGGAGACCCCTTTGTCCGAACGACAGATCCTGGTCTTCCAGGTGCCCATCCCCGAGCCACTGCGCTGGATGGAAGCCAGCGAACGCGAGACCCGGGCGATGCATGCGTTGCAGGAATACGGCGTGATGCGCGTGTCGCTGTACGAGGACGTCGCGCGCCACGGCCGCATCGCCAAGACCTACGACTACCCGGTGACGGTTGCCGACCGCTACATCATGAGCCCCAGTCCGATTCCCAAATTCGACAACCCCAAGCTCGACCGCAGCCCTGCGCTGCAGCTCTTCGGCGCCGGACGCGAGCGCCGGCTCTACGCGGTGCCGCCCTACACCCCGGTGCGCAGCCTGGATTTCGACGACCACCCCTTCGAGGTCGAACGCTGGTCGCAAGCCTGCGCGCTGTGTGGTTCCACCGACAGTTTTCTGGACGAGATCATCACCGACGATGCCGGCACCCGCATGATGGTGTGTTCGGACACCGACTATTGCACACGCCGCCGCGAGGCCGGCGCGGAGGACGACAGCGGCATCGACACCCACACCTTGCGGAGGGCGGTATCGTGAATGACCAGGCACTGCTTTCGGTGCGCGGTCTCGGCCACCGCTATGGCGCACAGGTCGGCTGCGCGGACGTCAGCTTCGAACTCTACCCCGGCGAAGTGCTCGGCATCGTCGGGGAGTCCGGCGCCGGCAAGAGCACCCTGCTCCGCTGCCTGGCGACCCAGCTCGAGCCCACCTCGGGCACGGTGGAATACCGTGGCCGCGACGGCCTGATGCGCGACATCTTCGCGCTCTCCGAGGCCGAGCGCCGCCTGCTGCTGCGCACCGACTGGGGACTGGTGCACCAGAACCCGCGCGACGGGCTGCGCATGGGCGTGTCGGCAGGCGGCAACGTCGGCGAGCGCCTGATGGCGGTGGGCGAACGGCACTACAGCCGCATCCGGTCGCAGTCGGCGCACTGGCTGCAGGCGGTCGAGATCGACCTCGAACGCATCGACGACATGCCCGAGACCTTTTCCGGCGGCATGCAGCAGCGGGTCCAGATCGCGCGCAATCTGGTCACTCGCCCACGGCTGATGTTCATGGACGAGCCGACCGGCGGCCTGGACGTGTCGGTACAGGCGCGGCTGCTCGACCTGCTGCGACGACTGGTGTCGGAGCTTCATCTGTCGGCCATCGTCGTCACCCATGACCTCGGCGTGGTACGACTGCTCGCCCACCGTCTGATGGTGATGCAGGGCGGGCGGGTTGTCGAGCACGGGCTCACCGACCAGGTGCTGGACGATCCGCAACACCCCTACACCCAGCTGCTGGTGTCCTCGATCCTGCGGGTCTGACGGCCCGGCCGACGGAGAACGACATGCAAGACCGACCGATCCTGCTCGAGGCCCGCGGCCTCGCCAAGCGATTCACCCTGCACATGCAGGGCGGAGTCGACATCCCGGTGTTCGACGATGCCACGCTGGCCGTGCGCGGCGGCGAGTGCCTGGTGCTGGCCGGCCCCTCGGGCACGGGGAAATCCACCCTTCTGCGCTGTCTCTACGGCAACTACCTCGCCCAGGCTGGCAGCATCCGCGTGCATCATCGCGGCCAGCCGGTCGAACTGGTCGGCGCCGAGCCGCGCGTGGTGCTCGACGTCCGTCGGGTCACGCTCGGCTACGTCAGCCAGTTCCTGCGCGTCATCCCCCGGGTGGCGACGCTGGACCTGGTCATGGAGCCGCTGCGCGCGCGCGGCGTCGCCAACGACGAAGCCCGTGCCCGGGCCGAATCCCTGCTCGCACGCCTCAACATTCCCCGCACGCTGTGGTCGCTCGCGCCGGCCACCTTCTCCGGCGGCGAACAGCAGCGGGTCAACATCGCGCGCGGGCTGGTCGCCGACTATCCAGTGCTGCTGCTCGACGAACCGACTGCCTCGCTCGACGCCGCCAATCGACAAACCGTCATCGCACTCATGCAGGATGCACTGGATCGCGGCACCGCCATCATTGGTATCTTTCACGATGAGGCGGTGCGCGACGCCGTCTGCACCCACCGTTACGACCTTACCCGAGACAGGCTCGCCGCATGACGCACGAACTCATCCTCGACAACGCCCGCATCGTCCTCGAAGACGAGGTCATCGACGGCCATGTGGTCGTGCGAAACGGCACCATCGCAGCAATCGATATCGGTCGCTGCCACCTCGCCGCCGCGCGGGATCTGGACGGCGACTTCCTGACTCCCGGCCTCGTCGATGTACACACCGACAACGCAGAGACACACCTCGTACCCCGCCCCGGCGTGCGCTGGCCGACCCGCCCCGGCGTGCTCGCGCACGACGCCGCCATTGCCACCGCCGGCATCACCACCGTGCTCGACGCCATCGCCTGCGGCAGCGACCACGGCAAGGAATGGCGCAAGGACATCGCGCGCGAAACCGTTGATTGCATCACCGAGATGCAACGCAGCGGCCACTTGCGCGCCGACCACCTGCTCCACCTGCGTTGCGAGATCACCGCCGAAGACATGGCCGAGAGCCTCACTCACACCATCGACAATCCGCTGGTACGCCTGGTCTCCATCATGGACCACACGCCGGGCGCCCGGCAGTTCGTGGACATCGACAAGTTTCGGGTCTATTACAAGGGCAAGCACGGGCTCAACGACGCCCAGGTCGACGACATGATCGCCACCCGCCAGCACTTGCAGACCCGAATCGCCCCGCGGCAGCGCCAGCTCGTCGCCGACCTGTGCCATGCGCGCCACATCACCCTGGCCACCCACGACGACGCCACCACCGCGCATGTCGAGGAGGCGGTGCAGGTCGGCGCCACGCTGTGCGAATTCCCCACCACCGTCGAGGCGGCCCGCGCCGCGCGCCAGCACGGCCTCGCCACCATCATGGGCGGCCCCAACCTGGTCCGCGGCGGCTCCCACTCGGGCAACGTCTCCGCGCGAGCGCTCGCCGAAGACGGCCTGCTCGACATGCTGAGCTCCGACTACATCCCGGCCAGCCTGATGCAGGCCGCGTGGCTGCTCCACAGCGAAGCCGACTTCAGCATCCCCGAGGCCTTCGACGTGGTCGCGGGCCAACCGGCGCGGGCCCTCGAACTGAACGACCGCGGCGTGATCGCCACCAGCCGCCGTGCCGACCTGGTGCGTATCCACCGCAGTGAACACGGGCCGGTCGTTCGTCGCGTGTGGCGCCAGGGCCTGGAAGTCGCCTGATGAGCCGGCGTTACGCGATCTACTACTGCCCGGCGCGGGACACCCACCTGTGGCGGCAGGGCAGCGCCTGGCTCGGCTACGATGCCGCAACCGGCCGCAAACCACCGCCCCCCGATAGCCTCGAACTGCCACGCCATACGTTCGAAACCGCCGTCACCGCCCCCGCGCGCTATGGCTTCCACGCCACGCTGGTCGCGCCTTTCGAGCTTGCCGATCAGCACAGCGAATCGGCGCTGTGCGCGGCGCTCACCACGTTCTGCGATGCCCGCCACCCGTTCGCCGCCCCGCTCGAAGTGCAACGCCTCGATCGCTTTCTGGCGCTTACACCCATGGCCACGGACCAGGAGGCATGCCGCAAGCTGAACGAGCTGGCCGAATCCTGCGTCCGGACCTTCGATGCGTTTCGCGCCCCCTTGTCCGAGCACGACCGCAGGCGGCGCGCCACGGCGGATCTCGCCCCCCGCCAGCGCGCGCACCTCGCGCGCTGGGGTTACCCCTATGTGCTGGACGCCTTCCGCTTTCACATGTCGCTCACCGGCGCGCTGCCCACCGACATGCTCGCACCCATGCAGGCCGTGCTTGGCCGGCTGTTCGACGACGTGCTCCGCACCCCGGCCCCAATCGCCGGCCTGACCCTCGTGACCCAGCCCGAGCGCGACTCGCCCTTCACCTGGGTCCGGCAGTTCCCGTTCTGCTATCGAAAAAAGGATTGAACACATCCGATCCGAGCGCATTGAAGTCCGCCACATTCCTGGTAGCGACTGTCAATCCATGCACTTTGGCGGTCGCGGCAATCATCGCATCTTCATAAAGCGTATCGGACTTTCGGTGCATCAATCGCGCCCAGACCCTGAACGCTGCGGCATCCATCGGCAAGACGTTGCAGGTCCCCACCACCCACTCCAGCCAGGCCTCGATTTCCGTCGCTTTGTCGGGATCTTGCTCTCGCGTCAACTCGATTCCGGCCTGAATCTCACCAACGGTCAACGCGGAAAGATACAGTTGAGCATCATCGAGCGACTCCAGCCAGGCAACCACACCACCATGAGGGCGTGGTTTGCGGAGTTCGGAAACCACATTGGTGTCGAGCAAATACTTGCCCGTCACAGCAACGGCTCCACGTTGCGGCGCCGGGCACGTCCTCGAGAGGGTACGATCAAGTCGGTACGCGCCTGATCCGACAGCAGCAGCTGCTTCAAGGACGGACGCGCGGCCGACTGCAACCGCCGCCACTCCTGCACGGGCACGAGCACCGCCGCTTCGGCACCTCGCCTCGTCACCATCTGCGGACCTTCCAGCAAGCATGCGTCCAGAAACTCACTGAAACGCGCTTTCGCATCCTGCACTGGCCACGTATGCATCTCACCTCTCCAACAAACTAGTCATCTTCCTAGTCTGGTTCAAGACATCACCGCTGTCAAACACCGTTCCCTGCGCATCGGCTCGATGCCTGCCTCAACGCTTCGATCAACACCTTCGGCAATCGCAGACCGCCCTCAACCGACTTCATCGAGTCACTTCATCGACCCACTTGAGCACCCTCCAGATGAGTCCCGGCAAACATCCACCGCATCCGCGCCGCGTTTGTCGCATTTCCGTAAAGCGGCGGTAATCGAGCGCGCACAAACTGCGCTCCACGAAAACGGGTTTCGAGGGGCGCGCGCATGCCGCTAACCCGCATTTCTCACAGATAGGGTGAGCATCGCGGCCGGAAATATGAGAAAGTTTTTTTGCGAGAAAGACTTAACCAT